>Ga0208052_100013_pt1 | contig 81886 bp, 74 predicted proteins | sample LakMenEpi18Jul08_FD_150710 | JGI IMG/M metagenome (GOLD analysis project Ga0208052, IMG submission 150710) | Freshwater microbial communities from Lake Mendota, WI - 18JUL2008 deep hole epilimnion (SPAdes) | ecosystem: Environmental > Aquatic > Freshwater > Lake > Epilimnion/Euphotic zone ... | reverse complement strand
TTGAGTTTTTCGATTAAACTATTTAACATATTTTAAAAGACAAAAAATAGTGATATTTTTGTAATTTTATCAACAAAAGATCACTTTTCTTTTCTTTTTTACCCCCGAGAATGAAAATGCCCTGCTTATGAAGGGGGGAAACAAGAAAATCCAGTTCCCTCCCCTATGCTTTCGAGAGGGTTAGGGTGGGGTCAAAAATATTTGATACATCAATCATGGCTTTTCAAATCTCAGCAGGTTGGGGATGTCAACAAGTCAAAACGGGTATGTTATTAAAATTTTTTTTACGGATTTGATAGCTATTTTTTCTGCTTTGTTGGGAATACATGAGTTATGTCCTTTCTAAGAAACTCAGAAAATTTTCTCAAGTTAGACAATATTGTTATATATTATCAGGTAGAATAAGATATTTGTCTGTTCTCAACAACTGCTGCTTTATATGTCCAATATTTACACCGTAGAAATTAACCACCAAGGTACAACATATACTTTACAAGTTCCTGAAGATCAAACTATCCTCGCGGCCGCTTCCTCTACTGGTTTAGACTTACCAACTTCTTGCGGTGCTGGTGTTTGTACAACTTGTGCAGCTTTGATTACACAAGGAACTGTAGATCAAGCGGATGGTATGGGTGTAAGTCCAGATTTGCAGAAACAAGGCTATGCACTACTTTGTGTCGCCAAACCTCTTTCTGATTTAAAAATTGAAACCGAAAAAGAAGACATTGTTTATCAAGCACAATTTGGGAAGGGGTAGATAATTATTAATTAGCAATTACTAAAAAGTTCCTGTATTCTAGAAAGCACAAACACAAAGGATTGAGAATAATGACAACTCACTTTATTACCGCTGAAATCGAATTACAAGAAACCACAACCGAGCTAGAAAAAGCTATTACAGCAGAACTACAAAAACAAGGTGAACCCCTGCGTTGGTCTATCACTGCTGTTAATGAAGAAGAACAAACCGCAACAGTAGAAGCTGTAGTTACCGCTTAGATTTATCCTTTGCGTCTTGACGCGAAATAAAAACCTGTGATATCTATTCAGAAACCATACACCGTAATTTTAATCATACCTACCGGCATTGGGGCAGCGATTGGCGGTTATGCTGGTGATGGGTTACCAGTAGCTAAAGTTATATCACAGGTGTGCGATCGCTTGATTACTCACCCCAATGTCCTAAATGGTGCGAGCTTATACTGGAATCTTCCCAATACCTTCTATGTCGAAGGTTATGCTTTAGACAAATTTGCGGCTGGAGAATGGGGTTTACGTCCCGTTCGGAGTAATAGGGTAGGTTTACTTTTAGACCAGGGGATTGAACCGGAATTAATGCTGCGACACTTGCAAGTAGCCGACGCAGCCAGAGCAACCCTAGGATTAAATATTACAAATCATGTTATTACCGATAGTCCTTTAAACGTAGAATTACGGACTTCTTCATCAGGTGCTAGTTGGGGAACAATAGGAAATCCTGATAGTTTATTACGGGCTGCCGATAAATTAATTATAGAAGAAAAAGCCGAAGCGATCGCAGTTATTGCCCGATTTCCCGACGATATGGACGAAAACGCAGTTCAAAACTATCGCCAAGGTCAAGGAGTAGACCCTCTAGCTGGTGCAGAAGCCGTCATTAGCCATTTATTAGTTCGCACCTTTAAAATTCCCTGCGCCCATGCTCCTGCCCTTTCTAGCACCCCTGCATCCCCTAATTTATCACCTAGGGCAGCGGCTGAAGAAATAGGCTACACATTCTTACCTTGCGTTTTAGTTGGTTTAAGTAACGCCCCGCAATTTATCGTTAATACAGAAAATCATAATTCTTTATCCACTGATATCTGGGCAGATCAAGTTGATGCTGTAATTATTCCCGCCACTGCCTGTGGAGGTAGTGCTTTATTGAGCCTAAGCCAGAAACGATGTCAAATAATTACAGTCGCAGAAAATAAAACTTTGATACAAGTTTCTGCTCCCATGTTAGGAATTCCCACCTTGCAGGTAAACTCATATTTAGAGGCTGTAGGGGTATTAGTTGCTCATAAAGTCGGTATCAATCCTTGGTCATTAACAATTAACAATTAACCAATTATTTTTTTAAAATCCTGTGATTGAACAAAAAAATCAACAACCAGAAATCCCCTACCTAACACGCACCCAGGTTTTAGTAGCAATGGGTGTAACGGCAATTACTCTCTGGATAGTTGCTAAATTATGGTTGGGCTCGGGTAATATTCTCCTTTTTAAGTGGTATTGGCACGAACAGCATTTATTATTGGGAATTGGTTTAGGTATAATCATCACCATATTAAGTGGTTTAGCTTATCGCTTTTCCCCTCCCTATCGTCAAAGTGCTGATTATTATCTAAAAATGGTTCTTCAACCTTTAGCTTTACCAGATTTAATTTGGTTAGGATTACTCCCTGGGTTAAGTGAGGAATTATTATTTCGGGGTGTAATGATACCCGCTTTAGGTGGAAATCATCTGGCTGTAATAGTATCAAGTCTTTGTTTTGGAGTTTTGCACCTTAGCGGTCTCCAACAATGGCCTTATGTAATTTGGGCAACCATTATTGGGGTGATTCTCGGTTATAGTGCCCTATTAAGTGGCAACTTGTTATTACCAATTGTTGCTCATATTGTCACAAATTTACTATCTAGCTATTTCTGGAAAATTCAACGATTTTCAACATGAGCAGTCAAAGGTTGATAGCAGTTCCCATGCTCATGAGATACAAAGTTTTTTAGTTTTAGGGAACAGGAAATAAATTAATGTATACTTCATTAGACCAGGAAACGATACAATGGCAATGTAAATTAGAAGACGCTTATTCTAATTTTGTTGTTACGATAATGCTTTTGATATTTACACAAAATATCCCACCTATAAGCCATTTTAGCATTATTTGGTGGGATATATGGTAGTTTAATTAAGAGTTTTTTCTCTAAAGTAAACACAAGCAAAAACCAGGTTTTTTCTTAGAAATCATCAAGAAACTGACCAATACGATTAATTACAGGGTCTACCTCTTGAGGTTCAGGTTCAGGTACGGACTGCACCACACCTACGCTATCAACCATAGGAGGAACATAATTAAGCGCTTGTTGGTTGAGGATGATTGCCAATTTTGCCACTTGTTGAGTAAGTTGCAACATTTGACCTTCTATCGCCTCCAAACGATGAGACTCCCGCGCAGAAAAACGTTTCTCAAAACCAGCCATTTGATTTTGTATCTCACCGATTTGCTGTTCAACCGTAGTTCCATTTGCTTTTTTAGAAGCTAGTTGTGCACTTTCTGGGACACACAAAAACTTCCATAGTGCCTCCTTACACAGGTCACTGAAAGTTTTATTTGGCTGTACCTCTAAGTAGCTTTCCACCTGTGCTAACAAGCTCTCATCAGCAATTTCTGGATTGAATGTAACGGACTTAACTACCTTTTTTGACCATTGAAACATTAGTTTTATGACCTAACAGAGCGACTAGCTGCAGATAATTGCGCTTCTCCGTAAATATACTGACCCAAGGCATTAGCTTGCCGAGAAGGTGCAGCTAAGTAAGCATTGATTTTAGCTTCTTTGAGCAGACGTTGGACATCTTCCCAGAAAAACTCTCCACCGCCACCAGTAATAATCACATCTGTCACCCGCTCTGGCAACCACGCTAACACACGAGAACAAATTTCCCGTGAAAACATTTCTATCAGATTAGGCAGAAAATCATCTAAATTAGCGGGAGTGCTAGAGCCTTTGGGACGGTAGAAACGTTCCCCTTTAGGTTTATTAACCGCAGAAATCAATGCTAAAGACTGACTATCAGCACCGGGTATTTCCTTAGCCACCATTTCATAAAACTTGCTCATACCAAAGTCTTCACTTGTAGAAGCACCTCTAGCAAAACGGAAATTGTCCACCATGATCATATCAATAGTCTGGTGACCAATATCAACAATACCTACAGATATCTTGGTAAAATCGGGAGATGTTACGGCTTTATTAGGTTGAGTTTCTGACCATAGCAAACTACCATATCCTTCAGGCATAATCCAGACTTTGGAAATATGCAATGATATTGATTCCCCCCGGAAATTTAACACATGGGTTCCAGTTAGCAAACCAATTAACTGTGCCTTTTCCTTTTCAAATTGTTCCAAAGATAGGAAAGGTAGACCCAGGACAACAGCAATTTCATCCTTGAGTTTAAAGTAGCCCGCAGAGGACAACACCTTCACCAGAGCATCTGCTACCTTAGATTGGCCAACGCCAAGATTTGCCCCAAAATCGGCAGCTAATTGCCCCACAGCATAGCCACTACCTTGATACTCCAACCACAAATCCATGAGCGGGTCAGTTGCCTTAGCCTCAAATACACCACCACGAATTTGCTCAATTGATGTTTGTTTCACATTAGCAGGAATGAAAGCCACATGATTAGGTTCACGGCTCACACAAGTCTTTGTAGAGGTTCTACCTAAATCCACACTGAGAATAGTTTTGCCAGTAATATTGCTGCTGGGCTTTCCAGAATTTACAGCACTAGCAGTATTGATTGCTGTGGCTGCTGGTTGACGGTTCATGGGAACGGCAGCGGCATTCATGGGATTAGCTACGGGCGGTTGGTCTGTCATGAAAGCTCCTCTTTAAAAAGTTATCATGCTCATCTTACAAAAAGGTGAGCTACAAAAAAAAATTTAGACTGGGTTAAGTGTAACCAGAAATACGTCAAAATTGATAATCGGCAATGGTCAATTTTCTATGATTTAGCATTTTTGATGGCAGTTTTGGGTAAATGATCAGATTTTCTTCCTGATTTGGTATTTTTACCCTTGTAATTGACTGTCCAAAAAATCAAGACTATAGCAGTCCTACTTTCTTTAATTGAATTGCCGAAATAAGTCCTAGAAAATCCCCCTTAATCACCTATCATTTCAGTAGTGAGAGAAAAAATGATTAATTTCCCCCACTGCCAGTTTTAGCTAAATATACTAGCTAAATAGTTGATGTCAAAGATTGAACCCTCGACTCTGAAGACCATTCTAATGGATTCCAGACTCTTTCTTCTAAAGCCATCTGATCAATTAAACTAGCCAAACGTAAAGCTTTAAGAGCTTGTTCACCACCAACAGAGGGCTGATTGCCTCCACGGACACAGTTAACAAAATGCTCTAACTCGGCACTCAGAGGCTGAATATTACTGGTATAAACCTTTTCGATTAAACCATCTTGTCTATAAAGGACTTTTTGATGATCAACTAGAGGATTTATCGGGGTTTGCCGATGTACTAAAATTTCATTATTGAGAAAATCTGCTTCTGTAAATGAATTTTTACAATGGGCAACTAAGCGGCGAATTTTCCGGTGAGTGACTTTGCTGGCTGTAAGAGTAGCAACAATACCATTAGCAAAGCCTAAGGTCGCAGTTACATAATCTAAATAACCTGAGTCTAAAGAACGAGTCCCACTAGCAGTCAATTTCACCACCGGTGAGCCGGCTAATTCTAGCAACAAATCAATATCATGGATCATTAAATCCAGCACTACGGAAACATCATTTGCCCGCGCTGAATAAGGACTCATGCGGTGAGCTTCTAAAGCCAAAACTTCCTCTGTTTTCAGAACTTGGCTCAGTTCCCTAAACGCGGGATTGAATCGCTCAATGTGACCCACTTGCAAAATACACTGTGATTCTGCCGCAGCATTTACTAAAGATTCGGCCTCAGAAATACTAGCCGCTATCGGTTTTTCAATTAAAACATGGATTCCTGCTAACAAACAATTGATGCCCACAGCATAATGTAGTCGTGTAGGTACGGCTACACAAATTGCATCTACATGGGGCAGTAAGTCACAGTAATCTTCAAAAAACCGGACTTTGTATTTGCTGGCAGTTTCTAACCCACGTTCCACGTTAATATCGGAAACGCCTACTAGTTCCACATCCTTCATGAAACTCAGGATGCGGGTGTGATGCTGTCCCATGTTGCCAACACCAATCACTCCTATACGGATGTGCTGGGGCTGGCTGCGCTGTGAATATAGATTTGGTTCTGACATTGATATGCTATCTTGCACTATTGTTCTCTCCTCAACCACCAAATTTAGAGACTCTACGGTTGTTGGCCTTTATACCTAAACGCCAAGTTTGATTTGTCTTAAACCATCCAGATGGTAACATAGTGATTATGTTTATGAAGAATTTCAAAGTTTGGGTTCAGTTCCCACCATCTGGTTATCTTTTCGGTCAACAATTGTTAATTGACCTAGTTTTATTTATCCACTAGCGAATTACGCGCTCTTTTGTTGAATTTGTAAATCACTTGACTCTCAGTATAAATTCCCTGGTATATAGTTCAAGAATGAACTAGACAAATAAAAACGCATTTTTTTTTATTGATAGATTAATCACTCTCTCTACAAGTAAAATTACAGTTCACTAAATGGTTAACACTCAGATTATAATGTTTTAGGTGATTTACACAACTAAATATTCTCACACCTGACAGTATTTTTGTACACATTTAATTTTTGTTGGGGGCATTCCGTTAATTTTCCCATCTTTTAGCTGCAATTTGTGAAAAAATGGGCAACTGCGCCCACTTCTCTCTGTTGTCTCTATTTCTTGATCTCCTATTCCGTAATCTGACCATGAAAGCTGTAATTTTATTATCTGGTGGTTTAGACTCTTCAACTGTTCTTTATCAAGCAAAGGCTGATGGCTGTGAATGTTATACTATTTCTTGTGATTATCAACAGCGACATAGAAAAGAATTAGATGCCGCTTTAAAGGTTGGAAAAGCGGCTGGTACTATTCAGCATCAAGTAGTTAGTTTTGATTTACGCCAATGGGGTGGTTCAGCACTCACAGATGATAAAATTAGTTTACCAGAACAAAGATCCCTGGATGAAATGGCGGAAAATATTCCTGTCACCTATGTTCCAGCACGGAATACAATCTTTTTAAGTTTTGCCTTGAGCTATGCAGAGGCGATCGCCGCAGAAAGGGTATATATTGGTGTTAATGCCCTAGACTACTCCGGTTATCCAGATTGTCGTCCTGACTATATTCAAGCTATGCAGGAAGTTTTCCGCTTGGGGACAAAACAAGGACGCGAAGGACAAGCTATTCAAGTTATTACCCCCTTAATTAATTTAAAGAAAACAGAAATTATCCAACTTGGTAATCAATTAGGAGTTCCTTGGCGTCTGACTTGGTCCTGTTATGCAGGTAGTGATTTAGCTTGCGGTGTCTGTGATTCTTGTCGGTTGCGGTTAGCAGCTTTTGCTGAATTGGGGTTGACAGATCCGATTGATTATGTTTAGGATGAAATTCTAATTTGAATTTGATGCAAGCGCGGACCAATAACCGAAATTACAGTCAGTTCCAGATGTTCATAATAGAATATCTCGCCCTTGTTCGGGATTTTTTGGCATTGATAAAGCAAAAAACCTCCCAAGGTCTGATACTCTCTCCTTATAGGCAAATTGAGATGCAGTACCTGATTAACTTCTTCTAAATTAATTTGTGCTTGCACTAAAAATGTTTGTTGGTCCACCATTTGAATAAGTAAATCATTGCTACTGTCAAGTTCACCCCCAGAGCCAATAATTTCGGCAATAACATCCTGAATAGTTACCAGTCCCACAGTTCCCCCAAATTCATTCACAACCATGACCATAGCTGGTTTATCCTTCTGCATCATTGGCAAAAGCTCGCTTAATAGCGTTTGCTCTGGTACAAATTGAGGTAAACGCATCCAAGGTTGAATTTCTGTCTCTGAGGTGATTTTTCCTAAAGCTAAGGGTTCTGCTAAATCTTGAAAGCAGACTATACCACAAATATCGTCCAAAGACTCCCCAATAATAGGATAGCGAGAATGACCAGTAGAAGTAATTTCCTCAAGTAACCTGTGAAAGCTGGCATTTATGGGTAGAGAAGTAATGCTAGTTCGAGGAATCATGATATCTTCAGCCGTAATATCCCCAAACTCAAAGACATTATTTAAAAGTTCCCGTTCGGCATTTTCCAGACCTGTAGATTCTCGTTCCGTAGAAATAATTAATTGCAGTTCCTCTGGTGTCACTGGAGGTCGCCAACTTTGACCTGTATATTCAATTCCAAATAATCGTAATAACCAGTAAGTTGATTGATTAAGAACCCAGATAAAGGGACTGAAAAAACGAACTATGGATTTTACCAATGGACCCAACAGCCTAGCTAAATGTTCTGAATACAACATGGCCACTGATTTTGGACACAATTCACCTACAACGATTTGTAAGTAAGCAATGGCAAAAAAGGCAATGGGAACTGATAAAGAATGAACTAATAAGTGATTAATTCTCAACGGTAACGGCCAAGAATTAAGCCATTTTTCCACTAATACAGCAATTGTCCCTTCTCCAATCCAACCGAGCGCCAAACTAGAAAGGGTAATACCTAATTGGGCTGTAGATAATAGTCTATCAATACTTCGTTGCAATGTTTCCACCGCGATAGCTCGGATATCACCAGCTTGTACTAACTGTTGAATACGAGTTCGGCGCACTGTCACCATTGAGAACTCCGCTGTTACAAAAAAGGCATTGATAGCAATTAACACTAGCACGCTACACAACCGCAGTCCCGTATCCATCCAACTTAAAGGAGAAAAAGCACTCACTGTCTAAGATACTATATAGATTACCGACAAGGGAAAGAAGATTTTTGATCTTTGGTTTTTTAGGCTGAAGTATAAAAAATACAATTCAAAATCCAAAATCCAAAATTGAATGTTAATTAGCTTTCTCTACAGGAATATCAGACAATTTTAACTTGAGTTTTTGAGCAGGATAATCAGTCAAAGATAAAGATATCTGTTTAACATCATCCAGTAAAGCGGTGGGAACACTAATTGTACCCTTAAATTCCCCACTTTTAGCGGGCAGTTCTACGGGTAAACCTTCTGAAATTGCATTCAAGGTTCGTCCCTTATCGTCTGTAATATCTAAAAAACTATAGAGAAACCGCACAGAATCACTACTGTTATTTTGCATATTCACTCTTAGCAATAAATCACCACCAGAATAGTGAACAGATTTTACAGACATACTTACACCCTCACTTTCAGCGGTAACAGGAAATCCTGGTTGAGAAACTTCTTCAGCTATGGGTTCTTCCTTTGGCTTCGGCTTACTAATTTTAATCTCTTCTGCTGCTGATTTGTTGGATTTATTATCCTTGCTCTTATTGTTAATTCGTGATTTTACGACTTGAAGAATATCCTCCTCTTTCAAAAAAGCCAGCGCGGGTTTCCTACTTCCCTCCTGGGTATTATTCCCCTTGTTGCTGTTAAATTTACTCAAAGGCCGACCATCTGGCGTAGTCACACCTTTAAGTGCCATACTACCCAAGGTAAAGCCCAAAAAACCACTCGCAGAACCGACTCCCAACATCAGAGTTAACAAAATTAAGGTTAGTAGTACAGTAGTATTTATTTTCATCTTAAACGCAGTAATTTAACACTTAGACTGGTCAACTAGGCTCTTTCAACTCCCCACTATTATTCCAATTAGTGGTGGGTGGTTGACTAGGGAATAGGAATTCAAATGTTACTATATATGCTACTAGGGATTTTTCAATTTGGCCTTTTCAATCTTAGCAAAGTTCACTACCCTATAAACTTGACTGGAAATAAAAATCTGGAAATGTTCTTGATAATTGTTTATAGGTTGCCAAATTATGGTAGAATGGTGTAATGTGGTTAAAGTGAAGTCATAAATCAATGGCTAAACTGAAATCACAGAGTCGAAATCCAAGTATATAAGCGCCTTTGGCCGATTGGGGAGGCAACGAACTCATAATTCGTCTTCAGGCTGGTTCGATTCCAGCAGGGCGCACTTTCTCAGTTAAAATCTCTATATCAATTTTAGATTGACCTCAAGTTCATAATTTCACATTTAAGATTGTGCTAACAAGTTTACAAAATTCCTTAGTTAAACAAATCCGCAAGTTACATTCCGCTAAGGAGAGAAATAAGCAACAGCTATTTTTATTAGAAGGCACTCATTTGTTGGAAGAAGCTTGTGCGGTTAGCTATCCTTTAGAGGCTATATGTTGTACTCCTCAATGGCAAACAACACATACTCACTTGTGGGCAGTTATTTGTAGTCAGTGCGATCGCGTTGAAGTTGTTAGTTCAGAAATTTTGTCAGCAATGGCCACAACTGTCAATCCTGATGGTATAGTAGCAATAGCGAAGCGCTGCGGCCAGCAGTTCGCTCAACAAAATCCTCAATCGAGACAAATTCCTTTTACCGGTTTAGTTCTCGCTTTAGAAACAGTTCAAGATCCTGGTAATCTGGGAACGATGATTCGCACAGCCGCCGCCGCAGGTGCGTCAGGTCTGTGGTTAAGTGAAGATAGTGTGGATTTAGATAATCCCAAGGTTTTACGCGCTTCTGCTGGGCAATGGTTTCGCTTAAATATGTCCGTAAGTGAAGATCTAAAAGCGACAGTGCAAACAAGTCAGCAAGCAGGAATGCAGGTAGTAGCCACCTTACCTAATGCTGATTTAACTTATTGGCAGGTAGACTGGCATCAACCTAGTATGATATTATTGGGTAATGAGGGGGCAGGATTGTCAACGGATTTGGCTGCTTTAGCTGATATTCAAGTGAAAATTCCTCTTAGTCCTGGGGTAGAATCCTTAAATGTAGGGATTACTGCTGCTTTAATGTTGTATGAAGCTCAAAGACAGAAAATTTTTGGGTGATTATGTGGTCTTTAGACCGGGCTAAATTGCCAAATTGGTGGAATATGAATAAATTTGTGAAACAAGGGTTAATTTGGCTAAATGCAGCCACGATTGCCGTTAGTTTGATGGCTTGCAATGGTTTGTTTTCTCCTCCTGGTGATCTAGTTGAACGGGTAAGTGATGGTGATACATTAGTATTAAAAAATGCTGATGGTAAAAAGTCCACGGTGCGGTTTGCTTGTATTGATGCACCAGAAATACCCCATTCTCGGTCAGAAAAGCAGAGTAAAATTAATCGGGATGTCAATCAGTTTGCTTGGGGCATGAAAGCAAAAACACGGATAGAGGAACTGATTAAACGAACAGATAATCGTGTTAATTTAAATGTTACAGATAGCGATCGCTATGGTAGAAAAATTGCTGAAGTCCGTTTAAAAGATGGTACATTTTTACAGCAAGTGTTGTTAGAGGATGGGTTGGCTAAAGTCTATCGTTCCTATTTAAATAAATGCCCTAGCAAGGACATTGTACAACAAGCCGAAGCGAAAGCGCGACAGGAAAAATTGGGTATTTGGAGTGATCGGAAATTTATTGATCCTTGGGATTATAGAAAAAAATAAGTAAAGGTATATTACAAATAGCCTTCATAATTCTTAACTAACCACTGACCACTAACCACCGACCACTGACCACTAACAACTAACCACCGACAACTACTGAATCATTGATTACTTTCGGTATTTTAATTGCAGTATTATCAGCCACAATTGTACGAAAAACATCACCTTCAATAGTCTCTTGTTCTATCAACAAATCAACTACCCTTTCCAAAATTAAACGGTTTTCTTGCAAGATTTCCTTAGCCTGAATATAGCAGTTACCAACAATTTCTCTAACAGCGATATCAATTTTAGCGGCAATGTCTTCAGAATATTCAGATTTATTCATCCAGTCACGTCCTAAAAATACATCATTATTTTGATTTTCCAGAGAAACTAGACCCAAATCAGACATTCCAAACTTTGTTACCATTTGTCTTGCCATATTGGTAACTTGTTGTAAATCATTTCCAGCGCCCGTGGTAACTTCTGCTTTCCCAAATACGATTTCCTCAGCCGCTCGACCGCCTAAAGTTGCGGCAATGCGGGCTAAAATTTGGGAACGGGAAATTAAACCCTGTTCTTCATTGGGAGTAAACCAAGTTAAACCTAGTGCTTGTCCGCGGGGAATGAGAGTAACTTTTTGTACAGGATCATGACCTTTAACTAAAGTCCCTACCAAAGCGTGTCCAACTTCATGATAAGCAATCAGACGTTTATTTTTGCTATCTACTAAAGCAGTTCCTTCCATACCCGCAACTACCCTATCTATAGCATTATCAATTTCTAAATCGGTAATAGCTTCTTTGCGTCTTCTAGCGGTGAGAATGGCGGCTTCATTGAGTAAATTGGCCAAATCTGCACCAGTGAAACCGGGAGTGCGACGAGCGATCGCTTCTAAAGATACACTAGGATCAATTTTCTTATTCTGAGCGTGGACTGCGAGAATTTCCTGTCTTCCCTTCAAATCAGGGACATCCACAATCACCTGTCTATCAAAGCGTCCTGGACGCAATAGAGCCGAATCGAGGACATCTGGACGGTTAGTAGCCGCAATAATAATAATCCCCGTATTCCCTTCAAAACCATCCATTTCCGTTAATAGCTGATTGAGGGTTTGTTCCCGTTCATCATTTCCTCCACCAATACCCGCACCTCGTTGTCTACCTACCGCGTCAATTTCATCAATAAATATCAAACAAGGGGCATTATCTTTCGCTTTTTTGAATAAATCCCGCACTCGGGAAGCGCCGACACCGACGAACATTTCTACAAATTCCGAACCAGACATACTGAAAAACGGTACACTGGCTTCTCCAGCAATGGCTTTTGCGAGTAGAGTTTTTCCTGTTCCGGGCGGTCCAACCAACAGTACACCCTTAGGAATTTTTGCCCCTACCGCCGTAAATTTTTCTGGCTGTTTTAAGAAGGTGACAACTTCTTCTAGTTCTTCTTTTGCTTCTGTGACTCCTGCCACATCAGCAAATTTTACCCCGGTTTTCGCTTCCATTTGAAAGCGGGCGCGAGATTTACCAAAACTCATGGCTTGGTTAGAAGCATTTGCAGAACGACGGAGGAATAATAATATGAGAGCTACCAGGGGTAAAATCCACATTAAATTGATTAATAACCCCACAGCGGCTCTATTACCAGCAGAGGAAACTTCACCAAAATCAACGTTTTTTTCCTTGAGTTTATTAATTAACTCAGTATTTTGTTCTAGAAGGCGCACCTGTAAAGGTAGAGTATTCGGCTTTTGTCCAACTAAATAAACTCTAGCTATTTGTTCAGTTTGATCCAACTCTACTTTTTTAATTTTTCCTTTGTCAGCCTTCTCAATTAATTCCCCATAGGTTAAAGAATTTCGCTCGGTTTTTTGTTGCGCTAAAACGGGACTACCACCAACCAGCCCCGGTAACATCATCAATCCGGCAGCTATGACTCCGGTTAAAATATGATGGTGAGATGAACCGGATAAACGCTGTTTCATTGAAGCCTTTGTCTGCAAATTTTTCATAATAGTTATGCTTTATGGATGTTTTTCTGAAGAAATTGTCAAATCTAGAAGTTATAGTTTTCTGCTAATAGTTTAACTGCCAGGCTCGATTATTAACAGGTGACAGGGGACAAAGTGACAGTCTTTAAGATAACTGATTGTGATGGGAAATTTTGGGGCGATATTGCCCAACTCCATGTAAAATTAAGATTCCAGTCTGTATTTTCTCAATATTATGGGCAGCACTTTTGGTCATCTTTTTCGGATCACTACTTTTGGCGAATCTCACGGCGGCGGTGTGGGTGTTATCATTGATGGATGTCCCCCACGATTGGAAATTTCTGCCCAGGAAATTCAATTTGAGTTAGATAGAAGACGGCCAGGACAAAGTAAAATTACCACCCCTCGCAAAGAAGCAGACACCTGTGAGATATTATCTGGGGTGTTTGAGGGGAAAACTTTGGGAACACCAATTGCGATTTTGGTCAGAAATAACAATATTCGTCCCGAAGATTATGATGAGATGGCCCGAAAATATCGCCCTTCTCATGCTGATGCTACCTATGATGCTAAATATGGCTTGAGAAATTGGCAAGGTGGTGGTAGATCCTCGGCCCGTGAGACTATAGGCAGAGTAGCCGCAGGAGCGATTGCTAAAAAGATTTTACATCAAGTTGCAGGTGTAGAAGTCATTGCCTATGTTAAACGAATTAAGGATCTAGAAGCTGTTGTTGATTCTGATACTGTCACTGTAGCAGATGTGGAAGCCAATATTGTCCGCTGTCCAGATGATGAAATTGCTCACACTATGATTTCACTAATTGAACAAACCGGTCGAGATGGTAATTCTATCGGTGGTGTGGTTGAATGTGTGGTGCGGAATGTTCCCAAGGGTTTAGGTGAACCTGTTTTTGATAAATTAGAAGCAGATTTAGCCAAGGCAGTTATGTCATTACCCGCAAGCAAAGGTTTTGAAATCGGTTCTGGTTTTGACGGAACTTTGTTAACAGGTTTTGAACATAATGACGAATTTTATATTGATGAAAATGGAGACATTAGAACGGTAACTAATCGTTCTGGGGGAATTCAAGGAGGAATTTCTAACGGTGAAAATATTATTATTCGAGTGGCATTTAAACCAACTGCAACAATTAGAAAAGAACAAAAAACTGTAACTAAGGAAGGTGAAGAAACGGTTTTAGCTGGGAAGGGAAGACATGATCCTTGTGTTTTACCCCGTGCTGTGCCTATGGTTGATGCTATGGTGGCTTTGGTTTTATGCGACCATTTATTAAGGCATTATGGTCAATGTCAAGTTTTGTAATTACTTTTGATTTGGTAACTGACAAAAACGAACAACTGACAACTGAAAACTGACAATTGCTATTTTTAAGAGATTTCCAGTGTTTGATTTATCGCCTAACTATCTAATTAGCTCAGAATTACGAGAATTACTCGTACAAAAACTCGGCGTTCTCCAAAAAGATAATGTGATCTTACAACAATCTTTAAGAGAACAGCACAACCAAACCACAGCCCAAACAAAAGATTTATTTTTAGACCTTTTAGAAGTTGCTGATGCCTTAGAAGCTTTATTGGACTATTTAGAAAATAATCCTAATCCCAGTCCAGAATTTATAGAACGTCTACCCAAATCTATCGGTGCAGTTAATCGCAAGTTTCTTAGTATATTAGGAAAGCGCCAACTTTTACCTATAGAATTACACGAAGGTACAGAACCAGATTTTAACCTGTGCCGTGTCATTGATCGAGAGGAAAGAATAGATCTCCCAGATCAAACAATTACTAAAATTGTCCGTCGTGGATTTCATTGGGGTGAAAAAGTCCTCCGTCCCACAGAAGTTATTACCGCTAAATCAGATCATGGGTAATTGGTAATTGGTAAATATAATCTCCCCTGTCCTCTATCCCCCTTACACTGTTAACTATTAACTATGACCCCTGACACAAGTGATACGAAAGAAACTCCTCCACAAACAAAAACATGGAGTAGTTGGCAAGAAAATGTAGTTTTAATAACTATTGCCCTTTGTTTAGCTCTCTTAATTCGAACATTTATTGCTGAACCGCGTTTAATTCCATCCGCATCAATGTATCCTACCTTACATACAGGCGATCGCTTAGTTATAGAAAAAGTATCCTACCGTTTTCACCCTCCTAAAATTGGTGATATCATCGTTTTTAGCTCACCACAAGAATTACAACGCCGGGGATATCCTCAAAACCAAGCCTTTATTAAACGGGTAATTGGTGAACCAGGATCAGTAATTAGCATTGCTCAAGGTAAAGTTTACCGCAACGGTAAAGCCTTAACAGAAGACTACATTGCTGAACCAACAAATGACCCATTTCCAGAAATAAAAGTCCCAGAAGGCGCATTTTTTGTCATGGGAGACAATCGCAATGATAGTAATGACTCTCGCTACTGGGGTTTTGTCCCTCGTCAAAAGGTCATTGGTCGCGCCACGTTTCGTTTTTGGCCTCTTAACCGCATTGGCTTAATTGATAAATAAACCGGGTGCAGGTTTTACATCTTTAGGAAAAGCGCAAATAATACATTAACTGAGTGATTGTATCCCCAGGTAATTCTAGCCGTCTTTGGAAATCTACTAAACTTAGGTAAGGACCAGCAGCCAGACGGTTTTCTACAACTGTCTGCGCTAGGGATAAATCTATAAAGGGAATTTGCGACAAACTCTCCACCGAAGCCGTATTTGGGTTAATTTGCTGGGGTTTATCTAGGGAATTGTGATCATAATAATTAAATTTTATCAGTAGTTTTATAGCTTCTAATCGCTGCACTGGCAAACCCAAAGCCGTGGCTACATCTTCAATACAATAAAATAATACACCAGCGCGGGAAAGCTCCACCAATAATCGCCCTTGATGAATTGATAATCCGGGTAAACGCAGCCAATCATCAACAGTTGCTTGATTAGCATCAATACCAATACCCAATTCAGCCGCCAATCGCACTTCTTCCCCCGATTGTAAGCGATAATAGGGATCATTAAGTAGTTTGGCACGGAGTTTTTGCAATTTCAGATTTAAAGGTAGCCATTTATTCATACTCACTAAATATTAATCCATAGTCTTCTAAATTGTTAAATTTCGGTTATCTTATTGACTTTTTCGAGGGTTTTATGGAAAAATGAAACTAAGTGCAAATATCGCCTATTAATTACCTATGAATTTTAGAAAATTATCTGCAATTCTATCTAGTATTGTAGCTCTGGATTTAATATTTTTTCTGAGTGGTTGTAGTGATGAACCACAAAATACACAGAATTCCCAAAGTAAGACCCCAGCACAGGTTACTCGCATTCTCTGGAACCGCATTAAAAGCCGTGGCCAGCTTGTTTGTGGGACTAATGGTGAATTACCAGGATTTAGTTTTGTAGAGACTAACGGTAAATATAGAGGTATTGATGTTGATATTTGTCGGGCTATAGCAGCAGCAGTATTTGATAATCCTGATGCTGTAGAATACCGGAATGTCAATGCTAAAGAACGATTTACAGCTTTACAAACTGGAGAAGTAGATATTCTCAGTCGGAATACTAGCTGGACTTTTAGCCGCGCAACTTCTCAGGGTTTAGATTTTGCACCCGTGGTATTTTACGATGGTCAGGCTGTGATGGTTCGCAAAAATAGCAATATTAAATCTGTCCAAGACCTGAAAAACAAAGCCATTTGTGTACAAACAGGGACAACAACTGAACAGAATTTAGCAGACCAAATGCGAAAACGGGGTATTACTTATAAATCTGTTGTTTTTGAGGACGTAAATGTTACCTTTGCTACTTATGCAGAAGGACGTTGTGATGCTGTAACCACAGACCGTTCTGGTTTAGTTTCTCGACGCACAACCCTACCAAAACCAGAAGATAATGTGATTTTAGATGATGTTCTTTCTTCTGAACCCCTTGCGCCGGCAGTTGCGAAGGGGGATACTAAGTGGAGTGATATAGTCAAGTGGACTGTTTATGCTTTGATAAAAGGGGAAGAATTGGGAATTAATTCTCAAAATTTAGCAGAGTTTGCAAATAGTAAAGATCCCGATATTAAGCGTTTTCTAGGAACAGAAGGAAACTTAGGAGAAGGAATTGGTTTAACAAATGATTTCGCAGCCAGAATTATTAAACACGTTGGTAATTATGGCGAAATTTATGAACGTAATTTGGGAACAAAGACAAAATTAAATCTTCCTCGTGGTCAAAATCAACTGGGGATAAAAGGAGGATTGCTCTATTCTCCACCTTTCCGGTAATACTAACTTAGGATAATGACTAATTATAAACCTCCTTTATGGCGTGATTATCGGTTTTGGCAAAATGCTATTCAGTTAATTGTTGTATTTTTAGCAATAGTTATAGTTGTGATCTTGTGGGGTAATGTCAGACGGAATTTACAGCAATTAGGAATTGAATTTGGATTCAATTTTCTCAAGCAACAAGCATCTTTTGATATTGGGGAAACCCTAATTAATTATCAACCAACGGACGCTTATAATTATGCTTTGTTCGTGGGTTTAATTAATTCTTTGCGAATAGCAATAATGGGGATTTTCTTAACCACAATTGTGGGAATTACTGCGGGAATTGCTAGACTATCAGATAATTGGTTAGTCAGGAAGATTAGTTTTGTTTATGTGGAGGTTTTTCGGAATACACCATTATTATTACAATTGCTATTTTGGTACTTTGCGGTTTTCTTGAGTTTCCCCAAGGCCGAAAATAAAATTTCTTTTTTGGGTTTCGCTAATTTTAGTCAAAATGGCCTGGAATTTCCTTGGTTTACCTTGTCTCCAGAGTTTTCTAGTTTATTATTGGGGTTGACTTTTTACACGGGAGCTTTTATTGCGGAAATTGTGCGGGGAGGGATTCAATCAGTATCAAAAGGACAATGGGAAGCGGCTAAATCTCTGGGGTTAAAACCAGGTTTAGCAATGCAATTGGTAATTTTTCCCCAAGCTTTAAGGGTGATTATTCCCCCATTAACTAGTCAATATCTAAATTTAACAAAAAATTCCAGTTTAGCGATCGCTATCGGTTATCCTGATATTTATTTCGTTGCTTCTACTACTTTTAACCAAACTGGAAAAGCTGTGGAGGTAATGTTGTTAATTATGATTACCTATCTGACTTTGAGTTTAATTATTTCTCTGACTATGAATTTATTTAATCGTTCTGTTCAAATTCAGGAAAGATGAAAAATAGCAATTTTATTTGATTTGTGAGCAGGATTTATTTTTTATCGAACCACGGAGGCACAGAGGTCACGGAGGAAGAGAGGAAGAAATTTATGTTTATGGTACGCTATGGAACAATATTTTATTTAGGGTTTCTATGATGATTAGGTTGATTTGGCTCAGAAAAAATCTTTTTAATAATTGGTACAATTCTTTATTAACTGTTGTTTGTTTTATATTTCTATTTTGGCTGTTTCAAGGCTTGGTAAGTTGGTTAGTTACTAAGGCACAATGGCAAGTAATTACAGTTAATTTACCTTTATTTTTAGTGGGGAGATTTCCCCAGAATTTATATTGGCGAATTTGGCTTGTTTTGGGAATATCTACGATTTTAACCGCAATTACTGGGGGTGCATTTACTAAAAAGGCAATATTCACAAAACGCAATTCTCTGATTTTTGGTTTTGTTATTGGGGTTTTATTATTAATAATACCCCTCCCCTTAATTAGTCGTTTATCTTTATTATTAATTACAGGTTTACTAATTTTAGGTTTGATAATTGGTCAAAAATTTGCCCAAATTATTACTCCTTGGCTTTCCTGGATTTGGTTATTATCCTTTCCGATAATTATCTGGTTAATTGGTGGTGGTTTAGGGTTACAATCTGTATCTACAAATTTATGGAATGGTTTATTACTCACCCTATTAATAGCAATAATTAGTATTGTGCTTTCCTTCCCCCTGGGGGTTTTACTCGCATTAGGAAGAACAAGTAATTTACCTGTACTGCGGTGGTTTTCTATTCTGTATATTGAAATTATCAGAGGATTACCATTAATTGGTATTTTGTTTTTAGCTCAAGTTATGTTACCATTGTTTTTACCAGCAGACTTACGTTTAGATAGATTACTCAGAGGGATTGTGGGACTAATATTATTTAGTTCAGCATACATGGCTGAAAACGTGCGCGGAGGACTACAATCAATTCCCAGAGGACAAATAGAAGCAGGAAAAGCCCTAGGATTAAATACCCCGTTATTACTAACATTAGTAATATTACCCCAAGCATTACGCGCAGTTATTCCCGCAATTGTGGGTCAATTTATTGGCTTATTTAAAGATACCTCACTTTTATCATTAGTGGGATTAGTAGAATTAACAGGAATGGCACGTTCTATATTAGCACAACCGCGATTTTTAGGAAGATATGCAGAAGTATATTTATTTATTGGTTTGATTTATTGGCTATTTTGTTATTCAATGTCCTTAGCTGCTAAAAAATTAGAAAACCAATTAAATAATTAATATTAATAAAACATCTCTTCCTCCCTTACTCTGAGTCCTCCGTGCCTCTGTGGTTAGTTAAAAAAATCAACTTAAAAAAAGAGTAAAATATGACAGAAACAAAACCGATAATAATTGCTGAAGATGTCCATAAATGGTATGGTAAATTTCATGTTCTCCAAGGTGTAAGTTTAAGTGTAGAAAGAGGAGAAGTAGTTGTTTTAATGGGTCCTTCAGGTTCAGGAAAATCAACTTTTATTCGCACATTTAATGCTTTAGAAGAATATCAACAAGGAACTATTACTATTGACGGAATTATTCTGGGTCATGATTTAAGAAACATTGAAACAATTCGTCGAGAAGTGGGAATGGTATTTCAGCAATTTAACTTATTCCCCCATTTAACAGTTTTAGAAAATATCACCTTAGCACCAATATATGTCCGCAAAATCTCCAAAGTTAAAGCGGAAGAATTAGCAATGCAATTATTAGAAAGAGTGGGAATTTTAGCCCAAGCACAAAAATATCCCGGACAATTATCTGGTGGACAACAACAACGAGTAGCTATAGCGCGTGCATTAGCAATGCAACCGAAAATCATGTTATTTGATGAACCGACATCAGCATTAGATCCAGAAATGGTGAGAGAAGTTTTAGATGTGATGCGAAATCTCGCTAGTGACGGAATGACAATGGTAGTTGTTACCCATGAAGTGGGATTTGCGCGGGAAGTTGCTGATAGAGTGGTTCTAATGGATAGCGGTTTATTAGTTGAATCCTCTACCCCCGACACTTTTTTTACTAATCCCAAAGAAGAGAGAACCAGGAAATTTTTATCACAAATTCTCTAGGGTGATTCAATTCAGGCTAAAGATCTCCGACTTCTTAATTTAATCTCTTGTAAATAATGATAATTTATCAAAGAAGTCGGGGATCTAAATGCAGGTTTAACGATGTCCAAATATTGGGAAGATTTGATAATGTTCTTTATCTATTTCTGTCCAGCAATTTTCTAGTAATAATTTGGCTGTTTCTTCAAGCCAGATATTGAAGTCTATTTGATAAGTTATGGTCATAGATTTAATTTACCTCTGACTGCAATTATTTGATGACATGATCATCAATAATCAGTGAGTCATTTCATTTAAAGCTATATTAATTATTTCTTCACTAACTCCATGATATTTTAAATTTTCAATAAAAGTAGAAACTCCTTGATTACGACTTTCTAAATAATATAATATAGCTGCGATAGGAGATGGAGGATCAATAGGATAATTTTGTTGTTCATAGACTTCTACTAAAGTCGTTAAAATATCTAATTTCTCATATTCTGGTGTATTAGGTTCAGCATCAAAAATTTGTTCGATTTCTTTTAATGCCTGTTGATGATCTGATTCTGTTCTAATGGGTTTTAAGTTCATAATATCAAGCCTCCTTAAACAATAGTAGCATCTATTTTGTCATATTCTTGATGAGTACCAATAAAGCGAATAAAAATAATGCCAATTTCATAACGAATATGGATAATTAACCGATAATTATTACCTTTAATATTAAAAACTACTCGGTTATTGGCAATAATACTGGCATTAGCATAAACTTCTTTAATATCTGATGGACTTTGCCAATTTGCACGGGAAGCATCATCAAACCATGCTTTTAAAGGCTGTTCTATATCAGGATGTTTTTGCCAATATTCTCTTAGGGTACTCCGAGCAATAATTCTCATTGTTATAGTTTTTATTAAAAGGATATTTTTTTATCAAAAAAATTAGTTGACTTGACTTGGTATTTAAAATTTATTTTACTGTAGTTAAAGGTTGTCGGTGCGCGATCGCTAGGCTAACCGTATATATGGTATCTAAACGCTTCTAGCCGTTTTGAGTATACCTAACATAAATTAAGTTGTGGTTTCTATTTGCCAATCTTCTAGATAAATTTCTGCCGTTTCGATAGCTTTTATACAAAAAGCATTAATATCTCTAGCTGATAAGTTGACATTAACAAACACCCCATTTTCTAATTTTCTCGTATCCCGAAAATCTTTTTCATCTCTACTAATGAACCGGGGAAATTGTTCCATAACATCCTTAAATTTATCAGGATCTAAATCAGCGATCACATTTAAAGTTTTTTCTAAAACATCCCGCCAACTTTTGACAGGATATTCCTTACCAAAAATTTTTAGTTGTTTGGGAGTTGTACCCCTTACCTTAGTTTTCGCAGAATTCATAAGATTTTCATTACCAAAGTAAGGCCAAATTTGTAAAACTTTTTCTGCTAAATATAAATTCCTTTTTTCTATATCTTCTCTTTTCCAAGTTTCTTGATTTTCAAAGTATTTATTGATTTCCAAATGACTATTGATCAATATTTCTTTTTTCTGGATAAATTCAGCATTATATAATTCACCATTGTAAGCTGTGATAGTTATATTACCCAACGAGTGCAGTAATAAATCATGAGTTATATCGCCTTCTTCTCCTAAATGTTCTTGCCACCATTTAGTTATAGTTTGTGGCATAATATGTTCAATAGTTAGATTAGTAAAAGATACTTGTTCTTTATGATGAAAGGATTCTTCTATAGATTCTAAAATTAATTTACCTTTACAAGTACGTCCAGTACCATATAGTTTAACATCCAATAATCTATCTTTAAATTCTGTATCTTTGGGATAATCTCGATTTTGTAAATCTAGTTTTAACCTTTCCACAAAATCAGCATGAGCTAAATTACTTGCTTTGCTAACTTGAGAATACAGTACAGAAAATATCCTATTTAATCCCCTAGTTTGGACGTTACAAATAAATCGGCGAATAATGAAATTTTCTAAAATCTGCAAAACAGCAATAAAATCTGCTTCTGAAAGTTTATTTTTTTCATAATCATGATAACAATTAAGTAAAAAAGGATAAACAGTAGCTACTTCTAAACGGTTGATTCTTTCCAAACAACGACGAATTTTTAAATTATTCTCTTTTAGTGGATCTAAAAGTTTTGCATAATATTCTGAAAATTCATATAAATCTTTTAAATAATCAATAGCATCTCTTTTGATCATTCTTTCTTTGATCTGAAAATAAACTTCATCTTTCTTGATTTCTACGCCATCTCTGGTTAAATAATGTCTGATAAATTCCGTTAAATTAAAAGTTTGTTGCATTGGTAGCCAATATTTATTATAAGCATCGTCTTGATTTTCGGTATTAATTCTCAAGAAAAAATAATTACGAATTAAATCTGCTTGTGTTAAAGGTTCACCTTTAGCATTGAGACTTTCAAAGACTAAATAAGGATTATCTTCTGTACTTAAAACAACGCTCACAATAGATAAATAACTACAAATTACTTTCTTGAGATCAGAAAAATCTAAATCACTTTGTCTGATCTTCTTTTCAAAAAATATATGACATTCAGTAATACCAGAATTATTTATATAATCTTGACAATTAATTAAACTATGAAAAGACTGTCTATCTACCTGGGTAGGTTGAAGTTTATAATGGTCTAAACCTTTTTTATATGGATTAACAATAATAGTATTATGAATTTCTGCGGCTAACTCATCATGAATATTTTTAGCTTTATCTCGCAAAGCACAAAGCAGGATAAAAATAGTAGTTAAACGTTGTTGTCCATCAATTAATAAATATTTACTTACACCTTCAGGTATAGCAGAAGTTGGCATAGTGACAATAGAACCCATAAAATGAGGACGACGATTATCGCTATGATATAGTTCTAAAATATCATTCCATAGAGATTCCCACTGAGATTTTTTCCAACTGTAGGCTCTCTGAAACAAGGGAACAACATACTGTTTATTGCCTTCAATAATCTCTTGCAGCTTAGTTTCTGATGCTTGCATGGTTAATGTACTCTGATTTACTCGATAGTTATGCTTTTAGCATAAAATAATCTTGTATAAATAGCACAAGATAGTAATAAAATTAAACATCAAATATATCCAGGGAATAAATTCCCTGTCTAAAAGCAAAAGTCGGTTTTAACCGACTCATAAACAATAATTCTCCTTTTACTAATCTCTCTGATGTCGTTTGTTCTGCTTGATTGTGAATCGTTGCATTAACTTCTAATACTTTGATACCTAGTTTTCAGGCTATTTGTTTTGGTGTTAACTTTAATGTCCGTAAATTCAGGATTTCTTGTTCTTGTGCTGGTGTCATAATTTATTATTATCTACAAACAACCTATACAAAAATATTAAACCTTAATTAACACCAAATTTCAAGGTATTTTTAATTTTCAATTCCCCAAAGAACTTGTCCAAATAATTAATTCTCCTTGTTCACTACCTGTGGCTAATAATTGTCCTTGGGAATGCCAAGATAGAGTAGAAAAACCTGCTTCTGTATCGGTCAAAATCTGGGATACTTCTTGATTTTCATCCCATAAACATAACCAACCGTCAGCGCCAGCGGAAGCGAGAATCAAGCTTTGAGGTGCAAAAGATATTGCTTGAATAATATCTACATGATTGGTCAATATTCGCGCTTCCCAACCCACAGATTCATCTACGGACTTCTCCCATGCTACTATGCCTTCAACGCTGGAAGCAGCCAAAATTGGCGCACCTGTGGCGGTTTTTAGGTCTGACCAAGCTAGTTGACGAATTTTCCCCGGAAAGCCGCGCATGACCCAAGGATCAGGATTTTCCCATTGTAAAACGGTGAGAGTTCGGTCCATATTTCCAGAGGCTAAATATTCACCATCGGGGGACCAAATTGTTGTTATACTAACGCTAGGTATGGAAAAGATAAATGGTTCTGCATTCCAATCTTGAGTAGACCAAATTTTTACACCTTTATAACCATTAATAGCCAAATATTTGCCATCTTTACGCCAATCAATTCCTAAAATAGAGGAATCATTAAAGTTGAGGGTGACAACGACTTCTAATGTGTCTGCGTCCCAAATTTGCACATAAGGACCCAAACTAAAAGCTAGTTGATTATTAGTATAACTCCATGCTAATTGATCAACCCAAATAGGTGCATTTTCTAAAGTGGTTATTAATTGATTTTCGCACCAAATTTTTACTTTTCCATCTTGTCCGCCAATGGCTAAATATTTACCATCATGGGAAAATGCTAAACAATTTACTGCTTGATTTGTAGTTGGTTGTAGGGTTATTAATTTACCATTTTCCCATACAATAACTTCTCCCGCAGCGGAACTAGCCGCGAGTATTTCCCCTTGAGAAGACCAAGCTAAAGCGGTGACATAATCTGCAAGTTTTGTGGAATAGTGTTTAGTTAGGTTCATACTTTTTATCTTTTATTTATCGGAAATTTTAGGCGAGTAGAATTCGCTACTACACAATCAAAGTCCACCTGTGTGGACTAATTTTACTAGATTTATAACCTACACAGGTGGGTTTTGTCTGTCTAAATGTGAATTTTATTCACCTAACTCATACAAGCAAAAAAATCTTTTTTTAACTGTGCTTCATCTAAATTTCTACCAATAAATACAAGTTCATTTTTGCGAGTTTCATTTACTTTCCAAGGTCTATCAGCTTGACCTTCAAATATCATGTGTACTCCTTGAAAAACAAAGCGGTTATCTTCATTTTCAATATTCAAAATCCCTTTCATTCTGAAAATGTCTGTTCCTTGAGTTCTGAGTAATTCTGATAGCCAAGCATTTAATTTTTCACCATTGATAGTCCCTGGTGATACTATAGCAACTGAATAAACACTTTCATCATGAACATGAGCATCTTCTCCTAAGAAATGAGGATCAATTTCTAAAGCATGATCTAAATCAAATGCTTTTACTCCTAATAAAGCTGACATTGCTAATTGGGAATTATGGGTACGGTAAATTTTTGCCATTGCATTCATTGAGCGAATGCGGGTTTCTAATTCGTCTAAAACTTCTGCTGTGACTAAATCAGTTTTATTCAATAAAATCACATCAGCAAAAGCAATTTGTTCCTGGGCTTCGTCTGCTTCCCAATGTTGCCAAATATGCTTGGAATCAACAACTGTAACCACTGCATCTAATGACAATTGACTTTGCAAATCTTCGTCTACAAAAAAGGTTTGAATTACAGGTGCAGGATCAGCTAATCCAGTGGTTTCAATGACTAAATGATCAAACTTATCTCGGCGTTTCATCAAGTTACCAATAATGCGGATTAAATCACCTCTAACTGTACAACAAATACAGCCATTATTCATTTCAAATATTTCTTCATCTGCATCAATTACCAATTGATTATCAATACCTACTTCTCCAAATTCATTGACAATAACAGCGACTTTTTTACCATGTTCGTAGGTGAGAATATGATTTAATAGGGTAGTTTTACCCGCACCTAAATATCCAGTTAAAACGGTTACTGGTACTGAGTTAAATATTTCTGAAGTCATCGTCCACCTTAGATTAATTTAGATTAATTTTATTGAGTATAGCCCTATTTAGTGATCAAAAACAAGATCCCCAACTTTTAGAAAAATTGAGGATCTGACTCTTACCTTAATTAAATGAACATGATACTAATCTCTATTACCGTGAGTTTAGCTACCCTTGGTATAAACCAATAAGCTCTTGTATTCTTCAATTTTCTGCATTTTTCCCTGTTTAACAAATGATGCAATTATTGGTTCAGCATAACCCCAACCAATTGATTTTGTATAAAAGAGAATTTTTCCACCTGGGTTCAATTTACCAAGAAACATCTCTAATAGAGATTCGTCATTATGATGTAGGAAAGGTGCTTCTTCAGCTATATAAAATTCTCCCAGATGAAAGAGAGCAATTACATCTAGCATGGGTAGAGAACGATCTGTCAAAGTATATATATCTGCAAAGATAACTTTGTAATATTTCAGTAGTAGACGATCTTTAAGAGATAACCGCAGATATTCTTGATGTTCGGGTGCAGAAGCGGTAATACCAATTATTTCATTTGGTTGAGAAAATTTCTGATTTTCTAACCCTAGAATATGATGAGATCCTGTACCAAAATGGAATATATTCTGATCTTGAATATTATTATTCTGCAAATATTCAACAAGTTCAAGATCACATGGACAGCGGTCTGGTTGTAATTCCCAAGATGATTTTTCACGGTAGTAATCAGTACCAACCCATTGGGGTAAAACTGGACGGGAAAAACTCAGGAAATAGTAAAGTTGTGCTAATTGGCGGTTTGTAAAAACCATAGACCGAACTGTTTTTCTAAGACTAGCAACCATAAATAAACCTCAATAATTGTGAAGTAAGCTATCCTAGATGCACAGATTTCATGGAAATCTCTAAAAATGTATTTGATCTTAGTCCCATAAAAACACTAAATGCTGAGTCTCTGAAACTTAGGTAAATCTAACATACAAATAATGAAGTTAATATCAAGTATAGATGAAAGTTTCATTAACTTTTTCTATGTGTGAGTATTTGGTAATAGTGCGGATTAGTGTCAACAGTGCAATAAAAGAAAAATTTTCTGGGGTAAAGCAAAAGCTAAACCCCAACCAAATTCTATTCAATATTTATTTATGCTTCAATTACCACCCGCAAATTACCCCGTTTTTTAGCAACTCGACAAGCGGTAGTATTACCGACTCGCTCAAATTCTAAATCTAAAATTGTCCCCCCAACCCGCAAATTATGAAAGGATAAATGATTGATTGATTTTGGCAAAGCTGGGTCAATAATTCGCAAACAATTATTCTGTGCGTCTGGAACTAAATTCACCATCATTTGCAATAATTGAAAAATGCTACCTGTAGCCCAAGCTTGAGGACTACAAGCAACGGGATACTGGACAGGACTATTATCACCGTTCATTTCATAACCGCAAAATAGTTCAGGAGGGCGTTGATAAGGCTGTTTACTGGTCATATTGAATAATCCTTGAAATAATTCCAAAGATTGATCAATTAAACCGAGCGATCGCAATCCCATGGCTATGATAGAATTATCATGAGGCCACACTGAACCAATATGATAACCCATAGGATTATACGCCGGTGACAAACTGCTTAAAGTTCTAATTCCCCAACCATTAAACATATCAGGTGCTCGCAACCGCTCCGCTACGCTGTAGGCTTTTGCAGGTGTCAATATTCCCAAATTTAAACAATGGCCAGGATTAGAGGTAATACTATCTACTGGTTTACCATCTCCATCTAATGCTAAAGCACAAAAATCTTCATCTTCTAACCAAAAATCTTGGTTAAATCTGGTTTTGAGTTCTTTTGCTTCTTTTTGCCAAAGTTCGGCTAAATCTGGACGTTGTTGGATTTTAGCAATCTCTGCTAGGCGGTTTTTTGCTGCATAGACATAAGCTTGGACTTCACACAGAGTAATTGAACCAGTGGCTATTTCTCCTTTGCGGTTGACAATACAATTATTAGAATCTTTCCAGCCCTGGTTAATCAAACCACCTTTTGATTTACGAGAATAGCTAAGATAACCTGTTGCTTGCAGTTGATTGTCAATCCAATCCATAGCCGCTAAAGCATGAGTCCACAGTGCTTCCAAGGTTTCTTGATCATGAGTCCAACTGTAGTATTCAGCATACAACATTAACCATAGCGGCGTTGCATCTACAGTCCCGTAATAGGGTGTATGGGGAATTTCCTGACATCTTGCCATTTCTCCTAACCGCAATTCGTGTAATATCTTACCAGGTTCTTCCTCACGCCAAATATTCTCTGTTTGACCTTGATACTCTGCTAACAGCATTAGCGTTTCTTTGGCAATTTGAGAGTTCAACATCAAGGTTTGGGACGCAGTAATAATAGAATCTCTGCCAAATAAAGTAGAAAACCAAGGTACACCGGCAGAAACGGTTTTATGTTTACCAAAAGACTGAAGTAGTAAATATATATCTTGTTCAGCCCTACCAAGGACGCGATTAAAAAGACTTTTATCTGAGCTAATTCGAGTAATTTGCTGTAACCATTTTTGTTCCTCCATTAATTCAGCGGCTTTTGCCTGTGACAAAGTGGATGCTGCACTAATAGCAGAGCTAGGTTGATTGTTAGTGAAGATATTCAGCCGATAGCCTAGCTTTTTGGTTTCATGAGCAGCCAATTCTACGCGCCAAACTGCTGTATAACCCTGAAAATGACTTGGTTGCAAATGCTGAAATTGAATGAGAGACTCCATAGTTGAATTATCTAAACCCTGATACGCAAGGGTGAGAGATTCTTCCTTATAGGGTTGAGGGAATGCAGATATAATACCATCAGATTTTGGTTCGACCAAGTGTAAAACTCTACCGCGCTTTTGTCTGTGATGTCCCCTAACTTCAAATAAATCTACAAAATCAGCATCAAAACTGAGACTTAGTTCAAAACTAATACTGGTAGTGTTATAATTAGCAACTTCTATTTCTTCAAATAATGCACCATTGAGGACAATTTCTCGACGAATACCCAGAGTATCAGCTTTAAAAAGATTCTCTAAATCAGGATTAGTACATAGAACGGAGAGGGCAAATCCTTTGTCAGCATTACTACTCAGTAATATAGGCGATCGCCTTTCAATTTGTAACTCCAGACGACTCAAAAACCTTGTATCACGGCAAAACATTCCCATACTAGGAGTGCTACCATAAAGGTAACAGTCGGAAATATTCCCCATAGTATCTGTCACCAGGAATAAATCATCATCTTTGAGGGTAATGGTTGGTTGTGGTCTTTGACTGACAACACAAGGCCATTCTGATATTTCTTTTTCGTCTGCAAGAGTAAAAGTTTTACCCTCAAGGACAATTGTTTCTGATGTTGTTAATATATCTAGTGTCATTAGCTATAGTTACCTGTATGGGTATGGTTTTGCTTAAATTGATACAGTTAAAAAGGAAAAGTAATTAAATCTGCAAAAATGAATCTCTATAAATGTATCTCTTATAAGTTAGATGTCAAGTCTGAAAACTGGCTATTTTTGAAAGGTTTATTCCCTATTAAAGGTTCAGAGTTGCTAGAAGTAGAGAATACTTGCTCAGAGATAAATTTTTCGATATTCCATAATAGTGGTATAAATTATATTTCTCCCTTCAGACATAAAAGTAGAAACCTGTTCCCCGTTCCCTAAAAATTGATGATTACCATTCAGCTTATCTCCACCGGAAGTTAAAGATCGACTACTGACTTTTTGTATTAATAAATGTCGCAATCTTAACAGCAATAAAACAAAGTTGGTAGCAGGAACTTAATAGAAACCCTACTTTCTAGCCACCTGTTCGTTTATATTGTATTAATGACTATTAATATTTAGTATAAAGCTATTTAATCAAGCAAATGCGATTGTACACAAAAAGTAATAATTTTTACTTGCATGATACAAATTCGTAGTAATTGTTATTATTTTGATATTTTCCATCATCAAAAATTCATGTATGATTATAACGGCATAGAAAAAAACCATAATCACATTATTGACTCTTAGGTATTATGCTAAACCGAGAAGTTAAGAACAGAGAACACGAGAAATATTCAAACAAATTATCTGTGTTCATCTGCGTTTATCTGCGTTTAATTCTAACTTTTTCTAAATCACTTTATCTATTATGTATTAACTTATGTCCATAACATCAGAAATTGCAGTTGAATTTCGTAATGTCAGTTTTGAAATTAATCAACGTCCCCTAGTATCTAACCTAAATCTGACTATTTATGAAGGGGAAGCCTTGATTTTATTAGGACGTAGTGGTAGCGGTAAAACTACAACTTTAAAATTAATCAATCATTTACTTTTACCCACCCAAGGAGAAGTTTTAGTAAGCAATTATCCCACAAATCAATGGGATGCTATAAAATTGAGAAGAAGAATAGGTTACGTCATCCAAGAAACCGGGTTATTTCCTCATTTTACCATTGCGGAAAATGTCGGACTTGTACCATCTTTAGAAAAATGGCCACCCCAACAAATTCAAAATAGAGTCTATGAAATGTTAAACTTAGTAGGGTTAGAACCAGGACAATTTGCTCAACGTTATCCTCATCAATTATCAGGAGGCCAACGTCAAAGGGTGGGAGTAGCTAGGGCTTTAGCCGCAGATCCACCTATACTATTAATGGATGAACCTTTTGGGGCACTTGATCCTATTACTCGCTTGGAATTACAACAACAATTTCAATATTTACAACAACAATTAGGAAAAACCGTGATATTTGTCACCCATGATATTCAAGAAGCTTTCTTTTTAGCCTCTAGAATTGGTTTAATGTATGAAGGTAATTTGGTTGAATTAGGAACGAGAAGGGAATTTATTCGTTCTCAACACCCGGAAGCACAGGCCTTTTTAGGTTGTTTAAGTGCCGCAAATAATTGGGAACAACTTAATTAAAATTAGGATAAAATTAGGATAAAATCATGTTTTTATTTCAATACGGTTCGGAAATTATCCTTCACAGTGGAGAACATTTAATATTAGTAGTTATAGCTATGACAATAGCCATTTCTATTGGGCTTCCTGTGGGCATTTTTATTACTCGTCAACCACAATTAGCTGCTCCGATTCTGGGTTTAGCAAATACCATTCAAACCATCCCTAGTTTAGCCATTTTTGGTTTTTTAATTTCCGTGCCTTTTCTGGGAGGAATTGGTAAAGTTCCTGCAATAGTTGCTTTAACTCTTTATGCTTTATTACCCATAATTCGTAATACCTATATTGGCATTAATAGCATCAATTCTGCTATTAAAGAAGCTGGTATAGGGATGGGAATGACAGACCAGCAGTTATTATTAAAAGTAGAAATTCCTCTAGCTTTACCTGTTATTTTAGCAGGGGTAAGAGTAGCCACAGTCATATCTGTAGGAATTGCCACAATTGCTGCTGCTATTGGTGGTGGTGGTTTAGGAGTATTTATTTTTCGCGGTATTTCCACAGTTAATAATGAATTAATTTTAGCGGGAGCAATACCCGCAGCTTTAATTGCTTTGAGTGCAGATTTTGGTTTAGGATTTTTAGAAAAAAACCTGACTAAACCAACAGGGAATAAATCAAAGTTGGCGATTATTTTAGGAATAATCACTTTAATTATAGCTGGGTTAATTGCATTTAACTATCAAAAAGCACCAGAGACAATTATTATCGGTTCAAAAAACTTTACTGAACAAGTAATTTTAGGAGAATTATTAGCACAACACATAGAAAATCATACTAAATTAAAAGTAGACCGTCGTTTTAATTTAGGAGGAACATTTATTGCTCATGAAGCAGTGAAAGCGGGAAAAATTGCCGGGTATGTAGAATATACAGGAACTTCATTTACTACTATTTTGAAAGAAAAACCAATCAGCAATCCACAAATTGTTTATGAAAAAGTCAAAGAATACTATGATCAAAAATTGAAATTAACAGTGATGAAACCTTTAGGATTTGAGAATACCTTTGCTTTAATTATTCGAGGTGAAGATGCAAAAAAATGGCAAGTTAAAACCCTTTCTGATATTGCTAAATATACTCTGCAAATGGACGCAGGATTTGGTTATGAATTTATTGATAGAAAAGATGGTTATCCAGGGTTAGCAAAAACATACAACTTAAAATTTGCCAAATCTCCTCAACAAATGGAATTAGGATTAATGTATAAAGCTTTGGTAGACAAGAAAGTAGATATCATTGCAGCTAATTCTACAGATGGTTTAATTCCATTTTTAAAATTGGTGATTTTAGAAGATGATCAAAAATATTTTCCACCTTATGAAGCTGTACCTGTTTTTAATCAAGAAATTCTCCAAAAATATCCAGAATTAACAGATACAATTAATCAATTAGGAGGTAAAATTCCTACAACTGCAATCCAAAAGATGAATTATCAAGTAGATAATCAATCTCAACCAGTGGGAAAAGTTGTCAGTGAGTGGTTAAAATCTCAACAATTATAATTTATTTAGATACCAGACTTTTTAAAAAAGATAGGTATCTAATTTCCAAATTTATTACCACCACATAGTTCCTAATTCACCTTTAAATGGTCCAACAATATCAGTAGTAATCCACCCTCCGTAAAAATCACCTGTTTGCGCTTTAACTAATTCATCATTTACATAGCAAGCATCCATTAAACTTGCATAAAAACTGTAATATTCTTGAATTGAGATAAAATTAGGACTGGGCTGAATATATCGCCAAGCAGCATTATTGATGTATTGATCTCCTATGGAAATATCATAATATTGACAAACGCCTTTCCATTCACAATAACTTTTTTTAGGTGTAGCTATTAAGTATTCTGTTTTAATATCTTCAGCAGGAATATAATAACCTGGAGGATGACTAGTTTCTAAGACTCTTTTAGCTTGATGTGTTTGAGCCAAAACAATCCCATTAACAATTATCTTGAGATGTTTGTTAGTATCTTCTAAAATTGCCGGACGGGGATAGTCCCAAACTGATTCTTGACCTGGTTGTGGGGGGATAGGATTTGGTCTCATGATTATTTAATGGATGATTTTGATGATTATAATTACGTCATTATATCACATATTTACCGACTTTCTAGTATTTAATTCACCAAAAATGCTATTAATTTTAGATTCAATTGAACTCACAGGAAACATAATTCCCGTTTTTTTATTAATAGGATTAAGTGTATTAAATACCCTATCCCAAAAACCATGAATACCATAATTACCATTAAAACCAGTATGATGCAAATCATGAAAATCTGAAGGAATAAAAAATATTGATAAAGAACTATGACCTTCTAAATTATAAATGTTACCTATTAAAGTCCATGCACAAAGTTGAGTGATGTCATACCCAAAGATAAAAATAGGTAAAACATCCGTTATTGTAACAATAATATATTCTATAAGGCTTTTATGTCCAGCGACAAAACTTGATGTATCTTGGAATTCATGATGTTTAAGATGAATTTTGAGAAATGATTTTGTATGAAATAATCTATGGGCTATATAAAAACAGAAATCAGCAGTAACTATTCTCATCAAAAACCATCCCAAATTTAAAAGTAAACTATTACCTCTATGAACTTCTGGAGCTAAATATATAATGATTAATGCGGTAATTAGAGCTTTTATTTCTCCTGTAATGATACCTTTTAAAGTGAAATTAGGAAATAATTGTTTTTTCACTTTTTTGACTCTTACAGTTAGTTTATCATGAAAAAAATCGTTACTTTTGATTAATTTTTCAATAAAAATACCAATAGCATAAAATGAGATAGTTCCAACCAACCAGTATAATAATGCTTGGGTAATAAAATTTAGTTTGAGCTTATTTAACAGCAAAAAAAATAACTGTTGAGCAATTGTACAACTAATGGCAATTTTGAGATAAAATTCCATCTCAAAACAGAAATTCAATAATTTTTGCATTTTTATTACCTCTAAGTTCCTTAAATAAACATTTAATTGATTTTATCTAGAGGGAATTTTGTTGGGTTTCACTGCGTTCTACCCAACCTACAAAAACTACTAGTGATGAACTATATAGTACAGTGCGAGTAAACCATACATACTAATGTTTAGTTCAAGTCCTTTCTAATACAATCTTTGAGTCGTTAGAAGAAGCTTTACCAACTAGTCCTGAATATTCCCTGCTATAGTTGGTAAATTCAGTCCTAGATCTGCGAAGTCAGGTACACTATTAGGAAATAGATTTAATAGTAAATTAATCTTTGCTCCCTTCAGCAACAGCAGCAATTAAAATCTGGTCGTGCAAAAAATTATCCATATAAAGTTTACGCAAAACTCGCTGGATATGAATATGCTTTCCGGGCTTTACCTTTGTCAAAGTTCGCAATAACAAGTGAGACTCACCAAGACTTTCCACACCATCTACTAAAGTGGGTTCAAGTACATCTGGATCATCTGCTTTTAACTGCTGTCCTATTTCCTCAATCTTATGATATATATGAGCTAAATTGGAGTCTAATGGGACATCAACTTCCACTACTGCAAATATGTACTGTTTGGAGTAATTAGTAATTGAACCAATATCCCCATTCCGAATAATATGTAATTGACCATGGGGATGTCTGATCCGGGTAGTCCTGATTTCAATTGCTTCAACAGTACCTTCTATAGCTTTCTCTCCAACTTTCCCAGCTTCAATATAATCACCTACTAAATAGTAGTTTTCAAAAAGAATAAAGAAGCCACAAACTATATCATTAATTAATGTTTGCGCGCCCAAACCTACAGCGATACCAACAATCCCAGCACCAGCCAAGATTGGAGTAGGATTAATATCTAGAATATAGAGAATGGAAATTGTCACACTGAAGTAGACAAAATATTGTAACAAACTACGAAACAAAGGAATTAGAGTTAAGCGTCTGCTTTTTTGCGTCTCAGTCAAATTATTGTCGTTGAATAGCACCTCCTCTACAAGTAAGTAGATGACCTCAAACAAGACACGACTTATAAAAATGATACCGATGATCTTGATAATTCGTAGACCAAAAGTGGCAAGTTTGGCTATTAACTCCACTTGTTGAATTACCAATGTTGCTATACAGACATAGATCACAAATTCCAAACACCGCTTCAAAGAGGGTATTAGATATTGTAGGCGATCATAGAACCTCAATAAGTTATCAGGATTGGAATATTTGACGCTGAGAAAATCTAGAGTATCAACAATCGTGGCGACTGCTTTGAGTATGAGTAATCCCACACCAATGATCAGATAAATCCGCAGTCCGATATATAAATATTCAGAAACTATTGTGGGTAACTTGAGAAATTGGGTACAACCAATGAGTACCCATAGCCAAACTCCACCGCCAATTCTTCGATTAAGGGCGTGAAAAAAAGCATCAATACTTTCATCGTCGGCGGTGTTTTGGTCTATGTTTTTGGCGCGATTACTAGCTATCTTCAACCAATGTTTGATCACTTTTAGAGTGGTCGCCGCTGCAATTATCGCACCAATACTTTCAGCAATACCAATTCCTAATGTTAGCCAAAATCCTGAAGGAATGCGGCGAATTAAGTCTAGAGTATATGCTTGGATGTTTTCACCCCGATAAATAAGAAAACCATTAGCACCTATAATAAAAACGCAGAATACTAAGCAACCAAGTAATAAAAAACCGGTAATGTTGCGGCGCAATATTTTGATTTTTATATCGTCACCCTTCAATATTGATAATCTGATTAATAGCTTGAATAAATTACCTACAAGCCATCTTAATACTAGAGAAACAAGTATTATAAGTCCAACTTCAGCCAAGACAATTAATATGTTCATAATCTTAATGCCTTACATTATCTATGAGAACTTGAAATCTTTCAATTATTAGTTAAAAATCATCCACTTTTGACGGATAGACTTTTTAGGGAACTATACTCAGCCAAAATCCACCAATGAGAATTAGCCAACTCATCGCAGGTTTGAGAATAGCAATTAATTCATCATCAAGGTCTGTCTCTGTTTTCTTAGTGAAGTTTTCAATGGTTTTAATGACAACTGCTATGACAAATCTTCTTAGTGTCTGTGTCAATGTGAGAATGACAAGGACAATAACAATTTTAGCAATGGGAAGATGGGAATAATTGATATTTTTGAGCGTGTTCCAGATAGCTTCCATATTTACCCCGATAAATATTTGAGTTGGTTGACTTTAGAGTGTGTTTGAAAATTATGGCGGTTATCGTTCAGACATAACACAATCAAGGGCGGGGTTTACCCGCTCCTACAGGTTTTATGATTTTCTGACTGTATCTTACCCCCAACCCCCTTATCGCTTGCGATGAGGGGGCTTATGATGTATCTCATTCAAGTGCATACTCCTCAAGGAATCTCTGGATAAGAGTTTGAGGATTTGAAAAGTCAAATTAGTCTAAACTCCAATATTTTACAAATCTGTTCAATCATGATTTCTGAATACTGATGCACAAATTATATCATTAAACTTGAGAAAGTATCAAACCAAACCATCCTTTTTTATCTGTCCAGGTTTTTACGGTCTTTAATCCTTTAGTTTGCAATTGTTTTTGCATTGTTGCTAAATCAAACTTTCGAGAAATCTCTGTTAATATACTTTCTTCTGCTTCAAAGTCAACCTTTAAACCCAAAACTTCTAAGGATACACAATGAGACATCATGCAATGTAAATACATTTCAATCTGATTATCAACGTGATTATAAATTGCTTGGTGTCTAAACAAATTGAGATCAAAATTACCTTGAAACCGCCAATTTAAATGAGAAAGCATATTCAAATTAAAAGCAGCAGTCACTTCTTGACTATCATTATAAGCAGCTTCTAAAATATCCTGGGGCTTTTGTAAATCAATTCCTAGTAAAAAGAAATCCCCAGTTTGTAAAGTACGAGAAACTTGATTTAAAAAACTATCACATTCCTCTGGGTTAAAATTCCCTAGAGAACTTCCTAAGAAAAACAACATCCTTGATTGTAAATAATTCGATTGTAAATGAACTAAAGCCTGTTCATAAGTTCCTAATAGTCCATGAATAGCAATATCAGGATACTTTTTTTGTAATTGTAAAACACTAGTTTTCAGAATACCACCGCTGACATCAATAGGAAGATATCTACAAGAAGTAGCAATTTTTTGATAAGCAGTTAATAAAGCTTGAGTTTTTGTAGAACTACCACTTCCTAATTCTATCAACTCACAACAATTTGTAATTTCTGCAATTTCATCAGCATATTGTTGTAAAATACAGGCTTCTGTACGAGTCGGATAATATTCTGGTAACTCACAAATCTTTTCAAATAATTGAGAACCAGGATCATCATAAAAATATTTGGGAGATAAAATCTTGGGATTTTGACTTAATCCCTGAATTACATCTTCTCCACCATTATTTAACTCTTGATAATGATGATCTAAAATTGTTAAAGGTTGAGCAATCATTTTCTAAATCCTCTGTTGTTGACTTTGAGTGATAAAAAGATATTTATTTAATCCAAACTTTCAGCAATTCTAAAACCAACGTGCTGATAGAAATAGGGTCGAAACCAGTTACGATAACAGGCTAAAGCCATTGTACCATTTGTCGCCCAAGAACCACCCAACATCATCAAATGTTTACTATCAAAAAACGGTACAGATTGATCTTCATAAAGATGATGGGTTTTAAATCCTGGTAAGGGATAAAATGTTTCTCCTAACCATTCCCAGACATTACCCCGTAAGTCAGAAATACTAGATTGGTTATTTTCTGAAAACATTCCTACAGGAGTTGGGGAAATAAATTGTAAATTGAGATTATAGTTATTTGATAACCGAGAATCCTCAGATATTTTTAGAGCTTGATTCCATTCTGCTTCTGTCATTAACCGAGTATTTTTACCTTTCCAGCGACAATAAGCCATTGCTTCATAATGGTTAACTTCCACTGGCCAATCTAAAGGTAAATCTATTTCATCAAATGTGGCACGATAACGATAATTATTTTCTTGATATATCCAGAATTTGGGATGTTCTACTTTGTGAATTTGTTTCCATTCCCAAGATTCAGTATTCCAATAATTAGAATTATTGTAACCACCACCTTGAACAAATTCTAAAAATTCTCCATTGGTAATGAGATTTTGACTAACCAAAAATGTCTTGACTTTAACTTCTAAATTACCATATTCACTATCCCAACCAAAAGTTAAATCATCTCGACGTTTTCCTAATTTTACTACACCACCAGGAACTTCTCGCATTTGATTATCAGGAATCTCTCCATTACTAGGTGCATAATTCCATCCTTGGGGACGCTTTAATTTATCAACGGGTAATTGACGCAGTAGCATGGAGGAGGTTTCCAGATGAATGCGACTATGTTCTATTCCCATTAATAAAGCCCAAATAGGATGTTGTTGATGAATGGGTAAATCGAGGGAAGTCTGATTAATAATTGTTGTAATTTCTTCCTTAGCTTTGTCTCGATATTCCCAGACTTTTGTAACATTAGGCCAGTTAACTCCTTGAATAGCTAACTCTAGTTCTGCGGGGCTTTCTGGATCAACTCCAATTTCAAATAAAGTCTCGTATTTATGATTAATCCGATTTTCTAATAAACCAACTTGAATTAATTTATTAATGTAAAAAACAGCCGAATGTCCAAGATAGAAAATTAATTTATTTCTGAGAGAATCGGGATTTAGATAGAAAGTTCCTTCCTCAACTAAACTTTTCATCAAGGTTTCTTCGAGTTCCCAGGAATTTTCAAAATACTTGAGTAGGGTTGTGGAACTACAATTATCGAGATGGGGAATATGAGCATCTATCATTTTCTTGGTCTGCTGAATTGTTTGTATGATCTGGATTAATTAATTAAGTTTTGTAAATAAAAGCATAGCTGAATCTTGGTATTGATAGAAATTTTATCTGAATGATAAACATTTATAAAACCAAGTTAGCCAGAATTACAGGCTATGTATTTAAATAGCTTATATTAGAATTTTTCTTTAATTCTTAATTAAAATTTAATGTTTTAGAACTTGCCCACTGTACAAATTAACCATTATTTGTATAAATGTTTTCAATTAATATGTATAATTAATTTTACTTAGGTACTGAAATTATCTTTATTAAGATCATCTTCAGATGAGGACATGAACTCATAACATAACATATTTTCACAAGTTTGTTATACCTATACATTAGCACTAAATATGGTATTTTAGCTTTAGTGACTGTTAAAGCTATATTGAGGTTAAAAAATAGATAAATTTTTCTTACTACTGGCAATGGAGCAGAATAATAAATAATAGATAAGATCTGTTTAATGACTAATGACCACTGATTAATAACTAATGAATAATGAGTATTTCCACTTCCGTACTTAGTGATTTACTGGAATCACTTCCCCATCTAAGACCCCAGTTATATTTTAAAACTTCACTGACCGCGCTCTCCCATGCAATGGAAGATCAAGTCTTAGCAGCTAATTTAGATCGTCCCCTCATTATTGCTAGTTTCCAGAAGGAGCGCTTCTACCGACAAGAAGCCCATCGTTATCAACGACTTGCGGAAAAAAGTAATCAAATATATGTATTAGCAGCACCGGAAACAGAGTTTTCTAATAGCTCAGAATATTATGAAAAGATCGCTTTTGAACCTGATGATGCTTTAACTCAAGAATGGCATTTGTTAGTAGTTGCTGACAACTATACCACCTGTCTAATATGTCGAGAAAGCCCGGATTCTCTGGACAAGAATCAACACCTCCCAGAGATGATACCTAGTTTCGATATGGATACAGCGCGAAGATTTGAGGGAATTTGGACATCGGAAAAGGGGGTGTGCTTAAAAGCGGCTCAATTGTTATTAGACAGAATTCAGGTTTATCGACCGGATTTGGCGGATAAAATTGATGAAGTATTAAACAGGTTAGAGATTAGGAACTTAACAAACAAGTTAAAAGTTAATGTTATTGATGAACATAGTTATGGTATTGATATAGACCCATTTGTACAGAGATTGGTGGCTTATTTACAAGCTAGTCAGTATAAACTACATAAAGCATACCGATCCATTGCTGTTCAAGCTCGGAAAGATCGGTTGATAAATTCGATTAGTACAGCAATTAGGCGATCGCTTGATCCCTGGGAAATTCTCCAGGTAGCAGCCCAAGAATTAGGAAAACATTTAGGAGCCTGTCGTTGTCTAATTTATCGCGCCCAAGCCACAGATACTAAAGCGATCATTGAACATGAATTTCTCAATTCTGATGTCGCATCTGTTCTGGGACAAAATTGGGAGTTAGAACTTAATCCCCTATTTCAACAAGCGCTACGACAGCTTGAGGGCATAAGTGTGGCTGACACCTTAGCAGATGATCAAATCAACAAATCACCCGTCTTATCGTCAATTGTGAGGCAGTTTGGCGTGCGTTCCTGGTTAATAGAACCTGTCTTATATCAAGGGCGAATTTTGGGAATTGTGGAGTTACATGATTGCCATTTCCCCCCCCATGAATGGCAACCTGGGGAGTTAGACTTAGTTAGAGCGATCGCCACCCAAATTGGTGCAGCCCTGATTCAAGCCGAATCTTTTGCCAATTTAGAAGAACTCAACCAACAACTAGAAGCCTTAGACCGCACCCGCAGTAATTTAATTGCCATTACTGGACACGAACTCCGCACCCCATTATCTACCATTCAAGTTTGTTTAGAAAGCTTGGCCACCGAACCGGATATGCCTTGGGAATTGCAACAGATCATGTTGAATACAGCCCTTTCTGACTCGGAAAGAATGCGGAAACTAGTACAAGACTTTTTAACCCTTTCTAATTTAGAAAGTGGCCAGGTAGAATGGCATCCTCAATCATTAACCATCCAAGAATGTGTAGATTTATCCCTTAGTCGTTTACGGATACACTCTAACCAAGGCAAGATACCACAAATTAACACCCAAATTTCCAAAAACTTACCTTTAGTTAGGGCTGATGGTGATTGGTTAGTGGAAGTATTAGCAAAACTTATAGATAATGCTTGTAAATTTACTCCCTCTTCAGGGCAGATTACTGTTAAAGCTATTAGCGATGGTCAAGAGATGCTAGAAGTAATTATATCCGATACAGGGCGAGGAATTGAACCCAATTCCCTAGAAATAATTTTTGACCGCTTTTATCAAGAGGAAGGGGCATTACGACGAACTACTGGTGGCACTGGACTGGGTTTAGCAATTTGTCGGCAAATTGTCAATGGCTGGAATGGTAAAATTTGGGCGGAATCCCCGGGCAAAAACCAAGGCACTCACCTCCATTTTACAATTCCCATTGCACAAGACAGCTAGTACCGCAGGGCGGAAGTCAAAAGTCAAAGGTCAAAAGTCAAAAATAATATAGAGTCAGCTTTTTGGCGATTGAGAATGGCCATTTTATTTACGCCGCAGTGTACTAGGAGAATAATGGATAATGGGTAAGAGTAATTACCACTGACCACCAACCACCAACCACTGACAACGAACCAATCACTAAAAACTGTTACAGTCTATAACGCGATCGCAACATAAGTCGAGATCCGATGTTAGTATGCCGTAAAAACCTACAAGAGATAGTTTATGGCAACTCTCACGGGAAAAACCCCAATCTTTGGTGGCAGCACTGGTGGTCTACTCACAAAAGCCCAAGTAGAAGAAAAGTACGCTATTACCTGGACAAGCCCTAAAGAGCAAGTCTTTGAAATGCCCACCGGTGGCGCGGCTAAAATGGTGAAGGGCGAAAACCTGCTTTACATTGCTCGCAAAGAGTACGGTATTGCTTTAGGAGCGCAACTTCGCAAATTCAAAATCACCGACTACAAGGTTTACCGCATTTTACCAAGTGGCGAAACCACTATGATTCACCCTGCTGATGGTGTCTTCCCTGAAAAGGTAAATGCTGGACGTTCCATGGTTCGTCACGTACCCCGCAGAATCGGTCAAAACCCCAACCCTGCACAAATCAAGTTCAGCGGTAAAGCTACTCACGACGCTTAATCCTTAGCTAGTAGGTAATGGGTAATGGGTGATAGGTAATGGGTAATGGGTAATGGGAAAAAACTTTGTCCCCTTACCCATGACAAAAAGCTTGTTGCAAATTTTTAATTTCTAATTTCTAATTGCTAATTATTTATGATTTTCCCCGATTTCGACCAGTTTCAAAAGCTGACTATTCAAGGTAATTTTGTCCCATTGTATCAGGAATGGATAGCCGATTTAGATACACCCGTATCTGCTTGGTATAAAGTCTGTGCAGATCAACCTTATAGCTTTTTGCTGGAATCGGTGGAAGGTGGAGAAACCGTAGGCCGTTATAGTTTATTGGGTTGTGATCCTTTATGGATTTTGGAAGCAAGGGGTAATCAAACCACCCAAACCCATCGAGATGGTTCTCAGCAAGTTTTTACAGGTGATCCTTTTACAGTTTTATCTGAATGTTTAGCACCTTATCACCCAGTAAAATTACCAGAATTACCTTCGGGAATTGGCGGTTTATTTGGGTTTTGGGGTTATGAATTAATAAATTGGATTGAGCCGCGTGTACCAATTCATGCTCAAGATCAGCGCAATATCCCTGATGGATTATGGATGCAGGTAGATCAGTTATTGATTTTTGACCAGGTGAAACGGAAAATTTGGGCGATCGCCTACGCAGATTTACGTAATTCAACTGATTTAAAGGTAGCATATCAAAAGGCAAGCGATCGCCTTGAGGAAATGGTCAGAAAGCTATCTTTGCCTCTAGCACCAGAAAACACCAAAATATCTTGGACAGCCCCCGGAAACCAGCCTAAAGCGGGCATAGAGGACTATACTAGTAACTTTACCCGTGCAGAATTTTGTGCCAGTGTGGAAAAAGCTAAAGCACATATCAAAGCTGGTGATATCTTCCAGGTTGTCGTTTCTCAACGCTTATCCACAGAGTATACAGGCAATCCATTCGCTTTGTATCGCTCTCTGCGGCAAATCAATCCTTCACCTTACATGGCTTATTTTAACTTCCAAGACTGGCAAATTATCGGTTCTAGTCCCGAAGTCATGGTGAAAGCAGAATGCAATGATGAAGGGGAAATAGTCGCTACAGTCCGTCCCATTGCAGGAACTAGACCAAGAGGGAAAACAACAAAGGAAGATGCCGCTTTAGCTGCTGATTTACTGCAAGACCCCAAGGAAATCGCCGAACACGTCATGTTAGTTGATTTAGGACGCAATGATTTAGGACGAGTGTGCAGCAGCGGTAGTGTAAAGGTTGATGAATTAATGATTGTGGAACGCTACTCTCATGTTATGCACATTGTCAGTAATGTAGTGGGTAAATTAGCACCTGGTAAAACTGCATGGGATTTACTCAAAGCTTGTTTTCCCGCAGGGACTGTCAGCGGCGCGCCTAAAATCAGAGCTATGGAAATAATTAATCAGTTAGAATCAAGTCGCCGAGGTGTGTATTCCGGTGTCTATGGATATTATGATTTTGAAGGACAATTGAATTGTGCGATCGCCATCAGAACTATGGTATTATATAATCAGACGGTGACTGTCCAAGCTGGTGCGGGTTTGGTGGCTGATTCTGACCCGGAAAAGGAATATGAGGAAACTTTGAATAAAGCTAGAGGGTTATTAGAAGCAATTCGTTGTTTAAGGTGAGTTTCGCGCAATCTCTCTTAGAAATACCGCAGGGGGTGGCTTTGCGCTGCTTGTTATGTGGAGTCGCCTTGTCACTCTTTAAGGTCTATTTTAGTTTGGAGTTCGTCGAGGTAGGCGAAGATAAGGATAAACTTCATTCATATTATTTGTATACTTGTAGGGGTAATTCATGAATTGCCCCTACGGATGTTTTCACGGAACTTTGAGATTAAATCTTTTGGTTTTTCACCAGACAAAAGCAAACTTGTCAACAGAGTTAAATCTAAATCGGGCAAAAATTCACTTTTAGATATTTTCTCATACTTATTACCCCGCAGAAAATATAAGGAAAATTGATGATTTTGCCAAAACCAAACTTCCGGTACACCCAAACCTTGATAAATTAATAAATCATCAATTCCCCCACTCGTTACAACCACCTCAATAGCCAAATCAGGAACAGCTTTTTCTGAATCAAAACAATAACATTCATCTGGTTCAATACCTCTAGCGGCTGCTTCCTTTCTAAAAGTAGTTGAACCTAAAGGATAAAAATCAATATCCTTTTCCATAAAATAAGTTTCTAATAATAAAGCAATAATCTTTTTATCAAACTCATGACGACGACTAGGAGACATTATTTCTAAAGTACCTTCTAAATATTTAAACCGATAATGAGAGGTATTTTCAAATCGCTGTAACATTGTCTCATATATATTCCAGTTAATCCCATTCATCAGTAAAATTTGGTCAGAATCAACATTATCTAATGCTGATTGACTTGTTAATTCTTCCCAGCAACTCAACTTTTCTAGTAAACCTAACATTGTCACTGCTCCAAAATTGCTTTAATCTCAGACATAATTTCAGCAACTCGCCCATCTTCCTCTAATATATCAGTTTTATTCCCAGCATCCCAACGGGGACTTAAGTTAACTTTAATGTTAGCCTTTTTTACTGCATCTTTTAATAATCCTTCAACTTGTGGCATTAGTGTAGATATACTTAAATAATATTTTCTTTCTAAATGGGCTGTAATTGCTTCCTTTGATATACCAATTCTTTTTTTAAGACTACTATTTTCTTTCTCTATCCAAGATTCTCAAGTTTCTTGAATTCTGGATGATACCATTAATTTATGGAAGAAAATTTCATCCTTGTCATGGGAAAAAAGGCCAGCAGTTGGATTTGAACCTACGACCTTCCGATTACAAGTCGGATGCACTACCACTGTGCTATGCTGGCGATTTCGGTAAGAAAGTTTTTAATTGCCTCACCGATTTCATATTATAGCATAGGGATATGATTTGTCTAGGGGGTAAGCAAAAATATTTTTAAGATATTTTCTGGTTGTCAAATATCGGTAAAACTAGCCGTTATCTTGTAGATTGAGGCCAAAATATTTGGTACAGTGCAACTAGAGTATTTCTTGTGACACGGCCAGACAAAGGTGCGAAAACATTTGTTCTTTATAGATAATCCAGCATGGCAGCATTGATAGGTAGAGATTTATTAAGTCTAGCGGATCTGAGTTCTGCGGAACTGCAAGAGCTTCTGGAATTAGCTACTCAACTAAAGTTGGGAAAACTCAAGTTGCATTGTCATCAAGTTTTGGGTTTGTTGTTCTCCAAAGCTTCAACACGCACTAGAGTTAGTTTTACGGTAGCAATGTATCAACTAGGGGGACAGGTAATTGATCTTCACCCCAATGTCACCCAGGTAAGTCGAGGAGAACCTATCCAGGATACTGCTAGGGTGTTAGATCGTTATTTGGATGTTTTAGCAATTCGCACCTTTGCTCAACAGGAGTTGGAAACTTTTGCAAAATATGCGAAGATTCCCGTAATTAATGCCCTCACTGATTTAGAACATCCTTGTCAAATATTGGCTGATTTACTCACCATTCAAGAAAAATTTGGAACTTTGGCAGGTTTAACATTAACCTATGTCGGTGATGGTAATAATGTCGCTAATTCCCTCATGTTGGGTTGTGCTTTGGTGGGAATGAATGTGAGAATTGCTTTTCCGTCAGGATATGCCCCAGATGCGGAAATTGTGGAAAAAACTAGGCAAATAGCTAATAATAAAACTGAAGTTGTCCTCACCCATGATCCCGAAGCAGCGGCTAAAGGTGCATCTGTACTTTATACTGATGTTTGGGCAAGTATGGGACAGGAAACACAGGCAAATAACCGTTTCCCTGTTTTTCAACCCTATCAAATTTCTCAACAATTATTAAGTCTTGCAGATCCAGAAGCAATTGTTTTACACTGTTTACCGGCGCATCGTGGTGAGGAAATTACTGAAGATGTAATTGAGGGTTCACAATCACGGGTTTGGGATCAAGCAGAAAATCGCCTACACGCTCAAAAGGCTTTACTTGCAAGTATTCTTGGGGCAAAATAACAGTATTGGTAATTGGTAATTGGTAATTGGTGAAATTCTTATATACTCCCTCTTACCTCTTGCCTATTATTTACCAATTACCATGAATTTTTAATAAAAGCTTGTGAAGGGAAGAATTTTGTAGTACCAATGTTCTAGGGACATTTATTATTTACTTCCCGAAAAAATTATGGAACGTCTCACAGATCCGCAAAGAGAACTATATGAATGGTTGGTAGAATATATCAGATTAAATCAATATTCTCCCTCAATTCGCCAAATGATGGAAGGGATGAATTTGAAATCTCCTGCACCCATTCAAAGTCGTTTGGAACATTTACGCAATAAGGGCTACATTGGCTGGAATGAAGGGAGGGCGCGAACTCTGCGGATACTTCATTCTGTTAAACAAGGTGTACCAATTTTAGGGACTATTGCCGCAGGTGGCTTGATAGAACCGTTCACAGACGCGGTAGAACTTATGGATTTAGCCAATTTAGCATTACCTCCCCAAAGCTATGCTTTACGGGTTGCTGGGGATAGTATGATTGAGGATTTAATAGCAGATGGTGATGTGGTATTTTTACGCCCTGTAGCTGAACCTAATCAGTTAAAAAACGGAACTATCGTGGCTGCAAGAGTGGAAGGACATGGAACAACCTTAAAACGTTTTTATCGCCATGATGATCTTGTCACCCTCAAACCGGCAAATCGAAATTATCATCCCATAGAAGTATCAGCAATGGAAGTAGAAGTACAAGGTTCTTTGGTGGGTATTTGGCGGAATTACAACTAAGAGGATGTCAGTTGTAGATTGTAGGGGTTTAGTAATGCTCATTAGTGTCAACTTAACATGAAAGCCTTGTAAAATCTGGGTTTCATCCTTATCGTTCCCATACTCTGTATGGGAATGAATTCTAGAAGGCTCTGCCTTTAATGACAGCAGAAGCAGAGCCTCTGTCAAAGCATTCCCAGTAGAAGGAAGTTGTGTTAAATGAATGATGAAAAGGCGATCGCATCTTAGGGTGTGTAAGCGATCGTTTTGATGGAAAATTGGTTTAGAGTTTATTTTCCAGCATGAAAAATTTACTAAGTACCATTATCTCACTAACCATTGGGGCTGCGGTGGGCAGTACCACTACCTATTATTTAACATCAAACAAGGTTTTACCTGATTCCGCACCCAATCCCGTTTTTCAACAGATTAACAATAATACTGGTGGAACTGACAAATATGAAATCCGGTGGTATGGAAAGCCAACCAAGGATTACTTCCTTGGTAATTACACCATTGTGGAAAAGGATAAACCTATAAGAATAGAACCAATATCAAAAACACCGCATATAGTTAAATTGATTTTACCAAAGGGATCTGGTGTAGCGGCTACGGGTAATTGCACGGACATTAAGATTTTCAGAAATGGTAAAGAATGCGGAAAAACTGCCGTAGTTGGGACTGGAATGGTAGCTAACAAAGCCTGTCTATAGTGACAAATAAAAATCATCCACTAAACCATCAGGGTTAGTGGATGGTTAAAAGAGGTTATTTGATTTGCATCGGAAACTTAACAACAGAAATGGAAAAATTATTTGTCCAAATATTTACATAATCATACCCAACGGAATTGAATCACTCCGCAAAGATAGAGTTATTAGGTGCTAACCTAAAAAATGATATCACTTGATCTCAGGTTTTAAACAACCTATTCTTTATTTAAGTAATGGAACAGAATTAATTACACAACTGATTTTTCTGTTCCCTGTTCCCTATCTCAACGGGTGAATTTAATTTTGTCCGACTACTTATCTATGTACCTAACACAAAATGCAGTACCGAAATTGCCTACTTTTAAACTCAAGTTACCTTATGCGAGGGAGAAAAAGGGCAGCTATCAAGTTAAGAAATTATTACCGGGATGTCCGAAAATGCCTTTATCTCTGCAATTACGGGGATATCAAGAGCAAGCTGTGACTAGCTGGTTTGCGAATCATGGTAGGGGGACATTAAAAATGGCTACTGGTAGTGGTAAGACTATTACCGCATTAGCGATCGCTTGCGAATTATACCAGCAAATTGGTTTACAAGTCTTGTTGGTAGTGTGTCCCTATCGTCATCTTGTTACCCAATGGAGCAGGGAATGTGAGAAGTTTAACCTACAGCCGATTTTAGCATTTGATAATTTACGTAGTTGGCAAAGTCAACTTTCTACACAAATCTATAATTTGTGTTCTGGTTCTCAAAATTTCCTAACGGTAATTACTACTAACTCGACTTTAATTAGTGATGGTTTTCAGACCCAACTTAAATATTTTCCCCCCAAAACGTTGATTATTGGTGATGAAGCCCATAATTTAGGCTCACCAAAATTAGAGGAAAATTTACCCCGGAAAATAGGTTTACGTCTAGCTTTATCAGCCACACCAGAAAGATATTTTGATGATGATGGAACACAATCTTTATTAGATTATTTTGGTCCAGTTCTTCAACCTGAATTTAATTTACAAGATGCAATTGCTCAAGGTGCATTAGTACATTATATTTATAATCCGGTATTAGTGGAATTGACAGAAATTGAGAGTATCACTTACTTAAAATTAACTAAAAAAATCGGGCGTTCTCTTCTTTATAGAGACAGAGATATAGGTGAAGTTGGAGATTTTGAAGACAATGAAGATATCAAATCATTATTAATGCAAAGAGCGCGGTTAGTTGGCACTGCAAAAAACAAATTAATAGCCTTACAAGAGTTAATGGTAAATCGTCGAGAAACTAGTCATACACTATTTTATTGTAGTGATGGTTCGCAAGAAATTGGACAACGTTCTTCTTTAGGTCAACTCAAAGCTGTTTCTCAAATTTTAGGGGGAGAATTAGGTTATAAAATCAGTACCTATACAGCAAATACTTCTTTAGAAGAAAGGGAAAATTTACGCCGTCAATTTGAAAGTGGAGAATTACAGGGTTTAGTCGCAATTCGGTGTTTAGATGAAGGTGTGGATATTCCTGCGATTAAAACAGCAGTAATTTTGTCAAGTTCAGGAAATCCCCGTCAATTTATCCAACGTCGGGGACGGGTTTTACGTCCTCACCCTGGTAAGGAAAGGGCAACGATTTTTGATATGATTGTTTTACCGCCAGATTTGGATAGAGAAACTATTGAAGTAGAACGGAATTTATTAAAAAAAGAATTACGAAGGTTTGTCGAATTTGCCGATTTAGCTGATAATGCTGGAGAAGCAAGAATGAAATTATTGGCTTTGCAAAAACGATATGGTTTATTAGATATTTAAACCTCAAGTTATAAACTTTTATTTCCTATGTAAATTAGGTATCAAAATCCCATGTCGGGGACTAAACAACAAAGCCAAGGTAAATAAACCGGATACTACTAACACAATTGCCGGACCAGAAGGTAAATTATAAAAGTAGCTGAGATACATACCGCTAATACTAGAAATTATCCCAATTATCGCCCCTAAAATCATCATTTGATGTAATCGGGTGACTAATAAATAAGCAGTTGCACCGGGAGTAATTAAAAGCGATAATACTAAAATTACGCCTACAGCTTTCATACTAGCAACAATCGTTAAAGCAATTAATAACATTAAACCAAAGTTTAAGCGATTAACTGGTAAACCAGCGGCTTGGGCACCTAAAGGATCAAATGTGTAAAATAATAGTTCTTTATATAATAAGAAAACCACTATTAAAACCATAGCTGCAATTATAGCTGTGTCTCTGACTTCGTTCACAGTTACGCCCAAAATATTCCCAAAAAGAAAATGATTTAAATCAATTTTATTATCTTTTTGAACGACTGTAATTAAGGTGACACCCAAGGCAAAAAAGGCAGAAAAAACTATGCCCATAGCGGCATCTTCTTTAATGGGAGAACGTGTTTTAATTAAGGCTATGGCCATTGTACTCAAAACGCCAGCAATAAATGCCCCTACAAAGATATTAGCACCAATCATGAAAGCGATCGCTAATCCTGGTAATACTGAATGACTAATAGCATCACCCAACAATGCCAGCCGTTGTACCATTAAATAACTGCCGACAATGGCACATAATAAACCTACTAATATGGCGATAATTAGGGAACGTTGCATATAGCCATATTGCAACGGTTCTATTAGTGTTTGAAACATAGATAAAATAAACTACAAAGGTATAAAGTACAGGATATTGAGAGGAGAAGAAAATATTATAATGTTGGATCAGAAAAATACATAACTTTCCCGCTATAAGCATGATGTAAATTTTCTTCTGTTAAGACTTGTTGACGTGAACCTGTGGCAATTAATTCACAATTGAGTAAGATTAAATCATCAAAATGGGTAATAGATTCACCTAAATCATGATTAACTACTAAGACAATTTTATTGTCTTTTGCTAGTTCTTGAAAGACTTCAAAAATGATAGTTTGGGTTTTTTGATCTATACCAACAAAGGGTTCATCAAAACAGAAAATTTCCGCTTCTTGAGTTAAAGCTCTGGCTAAAAATGCTCGTTGTTGTTGTCCTCCCGAAAGTTCACCAATAGGACGATTTTTTAATTCTTCTATTCCTACCCTTGCTAATGCTTGTTTAGCAATTTGGCGGCTAACTACCGAAAAACTACGCAACCATCCTGTTTTTTTGACACGCCCCATCATCACTACATCCCACAGGGTAGCGGGGTAATTCCAGTCAATTTGGCTACGTTGTGGTATGTATGCAACTTTTTCTAGTTGCTGGATTAAAGGCTGATTTTTGTATAGAACTTTACCGCTATTCCTGGGAACTAATCCCAAAATAGCTTTCATTAATGTACTTTTACCCGCGCCATTGGGTCCAAAAATTCCTGTAATTCTTCCAGACTTAATTATGCAGTTAATATCTAGAAGTGCTTTTTGGGCGCGGTAATTTACGCTTAGACTAGTAATGTTAATTGTTGTTGATAAGTTCATGTCCATGGTTGTGATAATTCCTGTAGATATAGCTACTTTTGGGGAAATAGGCTAAATTTTCGGTAAAAAGAGAAGTTTTGCATAACTTTAGTTAAAATACTTATTTTCTAATTCTACCATAAACATGAGATAAATATGAGACTATTTACAAAAGTCATCACTGAGATAAATGAAACTAATACTTAAATCCCTTTGTCTAGGAATTGTATCATCTTTGGTTGTAGTGGGTTGTACTTCTCACCCTCGACACCGGGAAAATACCAAGCCACAAGTTGTAGTAACGAGTACCATAATTACTAATTTAGCGGCGGAAATTGGTGGAGAAGAAGTACAAATTACGGGAATTCTCAAACCAGGTGCGGACCCTCACATTTACGAACCTGTACCCGCAGATAGTCGAGTTTTGGAAGAAGCCAACTTGATTTTGTATAACGGTTACAATTTAGAACCGGGAATTATTAAATTAATGAATGCGACTGGGGGGAATGTCAAAAAAATCCCTGTGGGGGAAGTTGTTAAATATTTAAAGTTAGACAAAGGTAAAGGGAAAATTGTTCCAGACCCTCATGTATGGGGAAGTGCAGCAAATGTTATATCTATGGTAAAAGCAATTCGAGATAGTTTAATTGAGTTGTCACCAGAGGATAAAAATAAGTTTGTTGAAAATGCTAAAAGATTAACTGATGAATTGCAACAATTACATATTTGGATTAATCAAGAAATTCAAACAATTCCCCTGGATAAACGTAAATTAATCACCACCCATGATGCTTTTCAATATTATGGAAATGCTTATAAAATAGCGATTTCGGGAACTTTAATTGGCATTAGTACAGAGGAACAACCCAGTGCCCAAACCGTGAAAAAATTAGTTGAATCTATCAAAAAAATCGGTGTTCCTGCTATATTTGCCGAAACGACAATTAACCCAGCTTTAATTAAAACAGTCGCAGAAGAAGCAGGAGTAAAATTAGCACCAACTCCACTTTTTTCTGATTCTATTGGAGCAAAAGGTAGCAATGGTGATACTTATATAAAGATGATGGTAGCAAATACCCGAGCTATTGTTGAAGCCTTGGGGGGAAAATATACGCCATTTCAATTAAAGAGTAAAAAATAAGGATTAGATCCCCAATTTCTTAAAGAAATGAGGGATCTAATTTTGATTAATTAATTAACAAACTTGCTCACGAGTTGCTTCTGTATCTAAGGGTTTAATCAGAAAAATCTTGAACATATACCAAAAAATCATCAAGGTTAAGGGAATTTTTTGGAAAAATTTGACAATTCCCCAATCATTGATGTTATTGAGATCAATTATCTTCTGATTATACAATGCACATTGTTCTAAATACCAGAAAAAATAGGGGTGATTGGTATTTAAAATAATCGGAAATGCCTTAGCTGCGGTTTTGTTAGTTTCCTCAATTACTTGAGTATTGTATTTACGAGGATGAATACCTAATATTTCATAGAAATTCCCTCTTTCAAAGACTGTCATGGTGTGGGTAGCAAACACAGTTAATAGGAAAAACCTTGCCCATAAGCGAGATTTCCAATTATTCCATAACTGGGGTTGAGAACGTAATAAAGCCTTAAAAAAATCACCGTGTCTATTCTCATCTTGACACCAGCTTTCAAACTTGCGAAATAAGGGATAAAACTGGTATTCGGGATTTTTTTCCATGTGACGAAATACCAAAATATAACGCCAATAACCTATTTTTTCTGATAGGTAAACCGTGTAAATAACCCACTCAATTGGGAAAAATGTATAGGTACGATTTTTAGTGAGATAACTCAAGTCTAGGGAAAGGTTAAAATCTGCCATGGACTTATTCAGAAATCCCGCATGACGGGCTTCGTCTCGCGCTAAATAAGCAAATGCTTCTGATAGTAAGGGGTTACTATCTTTGAGACGACGAGATAATTCTTTAAACAGTAAAAAACCGGAAAATTCCGAAGTACAAGAACGTTCTAAAAAATCAATAAAAGCAAGTCTTTTTTCACCAACAATGTGATCCCATCCTTGCTTAAATTCATCATCTCGCACAAAGTGATGACGGTTATAATCAGCCTTGAGTTCGTCAATTACAGCCCTTAATTCTGTCTCATACCCGGAAATATCCATTTTTGCCACTGTGTCAAAATCAGTGGTATAAAAACGGGGCGTTAATAATGTTTCTTGAACTGGTGTTTTTACACCTGATTTCGATAACTCAACCGGGGGGTTATCCAACGATTTAACCATAGTAGTCCCTTTACCATTGTCTACCTTAAAATTATATAAGCATAAATATTTGTTATTAGTCATCAGTTAAATTATTGAAACTAATTCTTACAAAATTACTGAATGATATTGAATTTTTCTATAGTCAAAATACCTATTTATTAAGCAAATGTATTGATAAAACCATAAATAAATATAAATACTCTTATAGTTATACAAAGAATAATAGTTAAATAATTTCAGGAGCAGTAAAAATAGCCGAAATCTAGAGCGGTTGTAGAGACGTTGTATACAATCTCTCTACTAGAGAAATTATGCTCAAATCCCTATTCATACAGAATAGCAATTTTTCTGTAGTTATATCGGCTGTGAATTGATAAACGAGCCGATAAAATTTGGGAAATAAACCTAGAGTCTTAAACAAGAAGGAAGCAGTAATGAGTAATAATTTGGCAATGAAACTGCGTGTAGGAACACAACAAGCACATACAGATTCAGAAAATATCGGCTTCATGAAATGTTTTATTAAAGGAGTTGTCGATAGAGATTGTTTTATTCAATTGTTAAGGAATTTCTATTTTGTTTACAGTGAACTAGAAGCAGCAATTGAGAAACATAAACAGCATCCTGTGATTAGTTTGGTTTATTTTCCCGAACTAAATCGCCAATCTTTTCTAGAACAAGATATGTTATTTTATTATGGGAGTCAGTGGCACAAACGCATCACACCTTCACCTGCTGCTCAAGTTTATATTGCCCGTATTCAACAAATTTCTGTTCATGAACCTACACTATTATTAGCTCATTCCTATACTCGTTATTTGGGTGATCTTTCCGGTGGACAAATGCTACAAAAAATTGCTCAGTCAGCCTTAAAACTTTCTGGATATGACGGAACTTCCTTTTACAATTTTCAGCAAATTCCAGATAAGCAGCTTTTTAAAGAAAAGTATCGTCAAGCATTAGATAAACTCTCTATTGACGATATAACCGCTGACAAAATTGTTGCAGAAGCTAACTATGCTTTCCAGTTAAATATGCAGATACTTCGAGAGTTAGAAAGCATTTTAATTGAAGCTCTTGGTAGAGCTACTTACAATGATTTAGTTTAGTTCTCTGCATTAAATCTACAACCCATATTTCCGACTTCTGATCTTAATTTATTAGAGACTAAAAGAAGTCGGGAATCTTAATTAATTGCTAAGAAATTAGTACAACTACTCAGGCACATACTCACATTTTATTGGAGGCTGTAATGGTTTTTCTATTACCTGGTGTTAAGTTTGATTTTGACCTAATTCAAAAGTATGATACTCGCGCTCCTAGATACACAAGTTACCCCCCAGCAACAGAATTAAGTGAAACTTTCACCGCTCAAGATTTCCAAAGAGCAATTACCGCTTCTAATCAACGAAAAACCCCTCTATCTTTGTATTTTCATATTCCTTTTTGCCAGAGTGCTTGTTATTTCTGCGGTTGCAATACGGTAATTACTAATAATAAGAATATAGCGATACCGTATCTGGAACATTTGGAACAGGAAATCAAAAATACCTCAGCTTTAATTGAAAAAGATAGAAAGGTACTTCAAATTCATTGGGGTGGAGGTACACCCAATTATTTGGAAATTGATCAAGTAGAATCTTTATGGAAAAATATTACCAATAATTTTCAAATTGCCCCAGATGCAGAAGTATCTATTGAGATTAATCCCCGTTATGTGAATAGAGATTACATTTTATCTCTCAGGGATATTGGCTTTAACCGTATTAGTTTTGGTATTCAAGATTTTCACCCAGAAGTACAAAAAGCAGTGAATCGAATTCAACCAGAATCATTACTTTTTGAGGTAATGAGTTGGATTAAAGAGGCTAAATTTGATAGTGTCAATGTAGACTTAATTTATGGTTTACCTTATCAAACTTTGGCAACTTTTCGGGAAACTTTACACAAAACAATGGCATTAGATGCTGATAGAATTGTCGTCTTTAATTTTGCTTATGTACCTTGGATTAAACCCGTACAAAAAATGATTCCCCAAGCAGCATTACCAGGAGCAGAAGAAAAATTAGATATTCTCAAAATGACCATTGAGGAATTAACTAATAACGAGTATCTGTTTATTGGTATGGACCATTTTGCTAAAAATAACAATGAATTAGCGATCGCTCAACGTCATGGTACACTAAAACGTAATTTCCAAGGTTATACGACCCATGCGGAAACGGAATTGTTTGGTTTTGGAGCAACATCTATTAGTATGTTAGAAGATGCCTATGCTCAAAATCACAAAGAATTAAAGGATTATTATCAAGCAGTTGCCTCAGGTATGATTCCTACTAGTAAGGGTATTCAACTCACTCAAGATGATGTGATTAGACGGGATGTAATTATGTCTATTATGTCTCACTTTCAACTCAATAAATCAGATATTGAGCAAAAATATCAGATCAACTTTGATAACTATTTCGATGATGAACTTCAAGAATTAGCACCTCTACAAGCTGATGGATTAGTAAATGTATTAGCAGACAAAATCCACATTACTGATATTGGCAGATTGCTAATCAGAAATATTGCAGTTCTATTTGATACTCATACAAGAACTAGAGAAACAAAATTCTCTCGTTCTATTTAATACAAATTGGTATGTAGTGATGATTTATAAAAATAAAAACTACATACCTTTTGTCTTACCTACTAAGTAGTCCTAGATTATTATTAAAAATACAATTATTAACTTCTAGAATCACAATAATTATATCTAAAAAATAACTTGCTTATTCCTTATGAAACTTTAGCTATTTTATAGGAAATAAAGTAGATAAAGCGTGTCATTAAATCGGTTGACCGTACTATTTACTATCTTGAATTAGACTATTAAGTATCAAAAGCCCTAATTTTCTAAACAGGGATTTGAGTCATAGACGTTTACGAACAGTGGTAATGGCACATTTAAAGACACAACAAACCACAAGAATGTAAAAACTAGACATTTAGCTTAATTTGCCGATTGTATGCACCAGAATTGCAAGAAAAAGATATTCGTATTATTTTTCTCCATTGGGTTGACCCCAGATTATTTTATTTTTGATGTTGCATAAGCATTGCCAAAAACAAAGATATTCATCTATCATCACTTATTAAATATGTGGTGTGCCAGCAAAAATGATAAGGTTAGTAAAAAGAATATTAATAGCATTTGTAGTTAATTTAACTTATGCTTTATTTTGTCATACTATAGCTAATGCTGAAAATGTTGATTTATCAGAAATAGAACAAGTTACATCAGTTTCTCAATTCAAAGATATAGAACCAACAGATTGGGCATTTCAGGCTTTACAATCTCTAGTAGAACGATATGCTTGTATTGCTGGATATCCTAATGAAACTTTTCGAGGAAATCGGGCTTTAAGTCGTTATGAATTTGCTGCTGGTTTAAATACTTGTTTGGACAGAATTAATGAATTGATTGCTACTGGCATCAGTAATACCATAACAAAAGAAGATTTAATCAAATTACAAAAACTTAGAGAAGAATTTGCAGCCGAATTAACTACACTCCAGGGAAAAGTAGATACTTTAGAGGCAAAAACCACAGAATTAGAAGTAAATCAATTTTCGACAACTACCAAACTATTTGGACAAGCAATTATTGGTATTCAAGGACGAAGTGAAAATAGTGCAGATTTATCACCAAAAGATAGTATTAAAGAAACAAGAGATAATGGTACAAAAATTAATGTTATTAGTAATCTTCAACTAACACTACTTACCCAATTTAAAAACCGCAGCTTTTTCCTAACAGGAATACAAGTTGGTAATGGGAATACAGCTAGTTTCAATGCCCCGCGATTAACCAATGATACCAGATTAGTTTATGAAGGTAATACAAATAATAACTTAGTTTTAACCGACCTCAATTATCGGTTTTTAGTCGGAGATAAAGTCGCAGTAATAGTCGGTCCAGCAGGGGTTAATCCTATCAACACTTTTCGGGGAGCAAACCGCATAGAAAGTGCAGGTAAAGGTCCAATTTCTGCCTTTGCTCAACGTAACCCAATTTTAGCAATTGGTAACGGTACCGGTGGTCTAGGATTTGATTGGCAAATGAATAAACACATTAGTTTACAAGCAGTTTATACAGCCAGTAAACCCGCAGATAGTAGCCAAAATGCTGGATTATTTAATGGAGGAAATACCGCAGGATTGCAATTAAATTTTGCCCCTACTAATAACATTGATTTAGCACTAAATTATATCAATTCTTACTCAACAACAGGATTTTTAGGAACTGGAGTTGGTGATGATTTATTGGCCTATACACTTACCTCTAATAGTCCCCTAACAACAGATGCTTTTGGAGCTACAGCATCTTTTCAAATTCATCAAAATTTGAGAATTGGTGCTTGGGGAGGTTTTACAAATTCTCGCATACCTGGACAATCTGGTAGTGTGGAAACTAATAATTGGATAGCTTTTCTTAACTTTCCTGATTTATTAAAAACAGGAAATTTAGGAGGAATTTATGTTGGACAACCTCCCAAAATTGTCAGGAGTGATTTACCAATAGGAAATAATCTTCCAGGGATTCTCAAAGACTCTATTGGTAGTGCTGGAGGACAACCAGGAACTACTACCCATGTAGAAGCTTTCTATCGTTATCAAATATCAGATAATATTGATATTACCCCCGGTGTAATTTTCATATTTGAGCCAAGACATAGCCCAAATAGTGATATGATTACCATTGGTGTTTTCCGCACAACTTTTAGTTTCTAACAAGAGATTTTACCAGTTTAAATCTAAACCTTTATAAATAGGAATTGCAAAAATGTGGACTAAATTTATTAGTAATATTTTAGGAATGGGAATATTTAGCAGTTGTATTTTAGCTGCTGTTTTACCTGTTCAAGCACAAATTATGATTGAAGGTAGTAATCTATCTGGAAATCTTAATTATGACTATAACAATCCTATTGTACCTATTTTTAATAGATTAACTGGGTTAAATGTTAACTCATTTAATTTAGAAACTGATATCGGTAGAATATCTAATTTTCAAGGTAATGGACAATTAAAAGGAGTTAGTAATTTTCTTCAAAATGGTCAATCGACAATTGGTACTTTATCTGGTTTAATAAATGGGCAGTCACAAATTACTAATGGTAATTTATTACGTGAATTATCAAACTTAGGAATAACAGTCGCAGACCAGTTTAGCTTACCTCAATTAGGTTTTAATTCTCAAGCTATTCAAACATTAATTAATAACCCCAACTATGGAAACATTGTTTCTCCTGATTTGACAACAATTCCCGGACTACCTTCCAGAATTTACCCCAGCTTAACAATACCCAATAGATAATTAGAGAAAACCTTTGATAAAAATTTGTTTGATATTAGTTAAATCAACGATACAACAGTATAATTAGATTTATTAATTAAAAACAATGTCCCAAAATTTAACTTTGATTCATAGTTTGCTTCTTTTCAGCGCCGCATTTATTGCCGGTGGTCTCAATGCTGTAGCTGGTGGTGGTAGTTTTATTACATTTCCTATCCTAATATTTACTGGTGTAGCCCCAATTAATGCTAATGCTACAAATAATACCGCTCTGTGGATAGCCTCTATAGCTAGTGCAAGAGCATATCATCGAGATTTGAACATTGAAAAACGACAATTATTATTACTAGCTGGTATAAGTTTAGTCGGTGGTTTTATTGGTTCAGTGGCTTTATTATATACATCACAGGATCTTTTTAAAAAGATGCTACCCTATTTATTACTATCAGCAACATTAATATTTACATTTAGCGAATCTCTAAAAAACTGGCTGCAACTTCAGAATAAAAATGAGATTTCAGCAACTCCACCTTTATTTATTCTCCTCATTTCTCAATTCGCAATCTCTATATATGGTGGGTTTTTTGGGGCAGGTATAGGCATTTTAATGTTAGCAACTTTGACTTTTTTAGGTATTAAAAATATTCACTCTATTAATGCTTTTAAAACCTTATTAGGTAGTTGTATTAATGGTGTGGCCATTATTCCTTTTATGTTCGCTAATTTGATTACTTGGCCTCAAGTTATTATTATGTCCTTCGGTGGTGCTTTAGGTGGTTATTTATGCGCTCATTTTGCTCGCAGACTAGAACCCAGTTTGGTGCGGAAATTTGTCATAGTCCTGGCCTTTGGTATGACTACCTACTTTTTTATTCATGGTTAAGTCAACTAGTATCATTAAATACAAGATGATTAACCCCATAATAACTGTATAACTTGTGAAATAGAAATCTTGTCTGTGCAAATATTAATTAAATATAAAATTATTAATTTTGTGACTTTGATTACAGTTTTGCCCTTTTCCTATCTGCTAAGTCCCCAATAAGAAATAACTGATATTTGTCCAAAAAACAAGGCTATCTCAAGGATTACACAATAGGGATCACAGCTAAACCAAAAAACTGACATCTAAAAGTAAATTTATATATCTTAGGCATGATGATAATAATTATCAAGTTTAAGATGATAATTAAAGATATCAACTGTTTCAGATTCACAATAATTACATAATTTTTGTTCCTTTTTCTAAAAAATTATTAACTTCAGGGGTTTTAAAATGCAAATATCACAAAAGATTCATTGCCCAAATTGTGGTAGTACGGCTGAACGTCACTATATTACTGATAGTCAAATTACCAGGACACAATGCCCTAGTTGTGACTATCTGATGATAACTTGCACTCGCACAGGTAAAGTCATTGAGGCTTACGCACCAGGTATTTATGCTAAAAGATAGGAAATTGTCAGGGAGGAGCTTACTTTTTTGTCGTTCTTAATTGTCCACAAGCAGCGTCCGCTTCTAACCCGCGAGAATAACGGACGCTAACCGCAGTATTTTGTTCTTGAAGGACCTTAACAAAAGCCTCTATTCGGTCACGGGTGGGTCTTTTATAATCTACTTCTTCTATGGGATTATAGGGGATTAAGTTAACATGACTTTGAAATCCTCGCAGCCGTTTTGATAGTTCTAAAGCGTGTGCCGGTAAATCATTAACTCCCGCCAGAAGAATGTATTCAAAAGTAACTCTGCGTCCCGTTATTTCTACGTATTCTCGACATTCTGCTAACAGGTCTTCTATGGGGTAGGGTTTGGCGCTGGGAATCAGTTGTTCTCGTAATGCTTGGTTGGGTGCGTGGAGACTGACAGCCAGGGTGATTTGTAATTGGTGTTCGGCCACTTGCAAAATGCGATCGCGTATACCTACAGTAGATAGTGTAAGCGATCGCGCACCAATTCCCACATCTTGATTAAGAGATTTAATTGCTAAAATCACATTTTCCGTATTTAACAAGGGTTCACCCATACCCATGAATACCACATTACTGACCCGTTCTTGAAAATCCTCTTGGACAGTTAGCACCTGGTCAACAATTTCCCCACGGGTCAGATTACGCTTATAACCACCTTTACCAGTAGCACAGAAATCACAAGCCATGGGACAGCCGATTTGAGTAGAAACACAGACAGTTAAACGTTTATCGCTGGGAATACCGACTGTTTCCACAATTTCCCCGTCAGCCAATTTGAGGAGATATTTAACTGTACCGTCCGGGGCAACAGAGCGGTAATGTAGAGAAGAACGGCCTACGGGAATATCTGCAACTTGTAACCGCCAATTTTTCGGAAATACGGAAATATCAGCTAGAGATCGTACACCGTGATTATAGATCCAATCATGCAATTGTTTACCCCGATAACCAGGTTGTCCCTGCTGCTGCACCCAAGCAGTTAACTCTGTCACGGAAGCACCAAGAAGAGGGGGGAGAAATTCAGATTTAGTGGAGTTGGGAGAATCTAGCTCAAAGACGAAGGGTGTAGCAGACATAGGAAATCACAAATTGATGCTAACTTCCCATTATACCATAATATTTTTGTTTAGTGCGAAGAAGGAAATAGATTAAGAAACTTCCAAGGTAATAATAGTAACTTCTGGTGGACAAAATAACCGTCCTGGGAAATAAGTTCCTAAACCCCGATTAACATACAATTGATTATTTCCCACTATATGTAAACCCTCTGACCATTGCCAGTGACGTAATATAGAATGGGTTTTCCGTAAAAATGGTAATTTACGGCGAATTTTTTTCGGTATTCTTTTGACTATTTTTGTATAGTAAATCATTGCTGGTCCCAGACCAGGAATAACGATTTGTCCACCATGACTATGACCTGATAATTGTAAATCTACCCGCCATTTTTTCAGAATTTCGGCTGTATCTGGTTGATGAGATAAGACTATACAAGGTGTAGTAGAATCAAGTTGATTCATAATCACTTCTGGATTAAATTCTCTGTCATAAAAATCTGCTAATCCCACTAGAGCTAATTTTTTTCCCACGGGATAAGCAATTTGATTTGAAAGTACATTAATTCCCACATTTGTCAAAGCATTTGTAATTTCTAATTTTGAACTGGGATAATAAATATCATGATTACCAAGGATAGCATAAGTACCATAAAGACTTTCTAGGTTTTTTAGTCTTAGTGCTAGTTGATGAATTGGTTTAGCAATTGTATTAACATAATCACCAGTTAAAATTACTAAATCTGGTTTTGCTGCATTACTAATTGCGATTGCTTCTATTAACATTTTTTCTGATAATAGATCATCATCATAGTGAAAATCTGACATTTGTACCAACTTTAATCCGGCTAATGACGGAGGTAAATTGGAGATTTTTACCGTCAATTTTTCGATAGATAAAGCTCCAGATAATAATTGGTGCATAATATTATGAATAAAATCATGTTAACAAATACAAAATTCTGAACCTAAGCTACCATTATCAAAATAGCATCGTATTGTTTATACATTAACAAAAATTTTGCATATTAGCTGTATCCAAAGAGTAATATATTTAAATACCCAAATCCCCGACTTTTTTAAGAAATCGGGGATTTAATTTTATTATGATCTACTTGTAGCTATTAAGAAACTAACTGATATTGTAGTTTTGCCACCATTTCCGCACGAGTAGAAACGTCTAACTTACGAAACATCCTTTTCAAAGCTTGCTTGACAGAATTTTGAGTAATCCATAATTTAACAGCTATTTCCCTATTAGTTAAACCTTGGGCTACTAATTTAGCAATTTCTAATTCCCGGGCTGTAATAGGACAACTACCAGTAGATACAGAGGTTTTTAGTGGTATTTGGAGTGTCGCCATTTTCGCCGACAAATGTAAACAGACCGCACTTAAATCAGCTAAATCATTACTATCAAAAGGCTGACTTCCTGGGTCACGAGCAAAATTTAAAGTCCCCACCAATTGACCATTACAAACTATAGGACCAGTCATAACGTGTTCGTGACGAGTACAATAGTTTTTCCAGTCTTCTGGGGATAAAATTAACTGCTCATGGGTGGGAGCGTGACGTTCCACAACATAGCGGCCAATGGGGTTAGCTTCTAAACAGACAGCGGGAATTTGGGGAACTTGAATTTGAGTATTTAATTGGTAATCTAGAAGATCAATACCCCAATGTTGTACTGCAAAATGGTCGCCAATGGTATCCATGAGAGCTAGTTTTAATTCTTGCTCATTTTGGACATTAGCGATCGCTTGGAAAATGGCGTGGAGAGTTTTAGCCATAAGTGTACCCATTTGGGGACTATGCGAACCTTGATAATTACCTCTATCCTAATATCAGCAACGATAAAAAGCTATTTTAACTTATAACCGGAGGACAAAGACAATGACAATTACTCAAATCTCAGCCCAAGAACTTTTCCGGGCTGCCTATCAAAACCGTTATACTTGGGATGAAAATTTTCCTGGCTATACCGCAGATATTACTTACAAGTATAACGATCAAGTGATTACAGGTCAAGTGCGGATTGAGGCCAATATGAAAGCTGAAGTTCTCAATGTAGAAGACGAAGCCGCTAAAAAAGCTATTCATGGACAAGCTTGGGAAATCGCTGTTCACCGTGTCCGTCGGGCGTTTGAGCAAACCCACGGCGCAAATACTTTTAGACTCGGTAACACTGACGCAACCGGCGCAGTAGAAATTTTTGTTGGTGGAAAGTCAGAAGGAGATAAGTACAAAGTGCGTAACAATGAAGTTTGCCACGTTCACCGTTTAATTCACGGTACTTTCGTAACTATTGATACTTTTAGCAGTCACGATACAGGGGAAGGATATCTTTCTCACACCTACAATTCTGTTTATCATGACCCCGAAACCGGCACACAAAAGGGCGGTAAAAGTGATTTTACTGATGAGTATGAAAAAGTAGGTAATTACTACATTCTCAACCGTCGGGAAATCAATACAGAAATAGCAGAAAATATATCAATTCAGGACTTTATTTTTACTAACATTGAGTTGTTAGGCTAGATTTTTGAATTGGCCATTAATTATCCCCTTGCTAAATCCGAGGGGATTCTCCATTTTGTGTATAATTCAGACTGGGATAACAAGTAATTCCCGATGTTATGAGGTACATACTTAGCGGGCAAGATGCCCGCACCACAAGAGTTTCATGATTCAATTTTGTTGTGGAAAACGCTGTATCTCTTCCCTCGTTCCCAGTCTCTGACTGGGAATGCTTTCCGGGAGGTTCTACCTCCTATTTTAACGATATTTCCAAAGGCGGTTAGAAACCACGTCTACACAAACAAAACCTTTTATAAAAAAATTGGTTGTAAATCTAAAATAAAACCTGGTAATACATCTTCTCCTAATAAATTTAGAGGAGATTCTAAAACTTCTATATCTTGATTTTGACGATAAATTTCTACTTGTTTATTTTTAGGATTAATTAACCAACCTAAGCGTAAACCATTGGCGATATATTCCCGCATTTTGGCTTGAGTATCGGCTAAATCATCGCTTTCAGAAACTAATTCAATCACAAAATCAGGACATAATGGTAGAAACTTTTTTCTTTGTTCCGGTGTAAGTGCATTCCATGTTTCTATCTTTATCCAAGAGACATCTGGGGAACGGGTAGCGCCATTAGGTAATTTAAAACCTGTGGAAGAATCAAAAGCCTTTCCTAAACCATTTTGGCGATTCCAATATCCTAAATCTAGACACATTTCAAAATTTCTATTTCCGGTTTCTCCTCCTGTTGGTGACATGATACTTAATTCTCCTTGTGAGGATAATTCTAAACGTAAATCTTTATTAGCCGCAACTATTTCCACAAATTTATCATCTGTGAATTTTAGTGATTTTGGTATTTGTAAAATTACAGCAGTCATGATTCATACCTCTATCTATTTATCCCTTCCAGTCTCTGACTGGGAATGCTTTCCGGGAGGTTCTACCTCCTATTTTAACGATATTTCCAAAGGCGGTTAGAAACCACGTCTACACAAACAAAACCTTTTATAAAAAAATTGGTTGTAAATCTAAAATAAAACCTGGTAATACATCTTCTCCTAATAAATTTAGAGGAGATTCTAAAACTTCTATATCTTGATTTTGACGATAAATTTCTACTTGTTTATTTTTAGGATTAATTAACCAACCTAAGCGTAAACCATTGGCGATATATTCCCGCATTTTGGCTTGAGTATCGGCTAAATCATCGCTTTCAGAAACTAATTCAATCACAAAATCAGGACATAATGGTAGAAACTTTTTTCTTTGTTCCGGTGTAAGTGCATTCCATGTTTCTATCTTTATCCAAGAGACATCTGGGGAACGGGTAGCGCCATTAGGTAATTTAAAACCTGTGGAAGAATCAAAAGCCTTTCCTAAACCATTTTGGCGATTCCAATATCCTAAATCTAGACACATTTCAAAATTTCTATTTCCGGTTTCTCCTCCTGTTGGTGACATGATACTTAATTCTCCTTGTGAGGATAATTCTAAACGTAAATCTTTATTAGCCGCAACTATTTCCACAAATTTATCATCTGTGAATTTTAGTGATTTTGGTATTTGTAAAATTACAGCAGTCATGATTCATACCTCTATCTATTTATCCCTTCCAGTCTCCGACCGGGAATGCTTTCTGGGAGGTTCTACCTCCCATTTTAACGATATTTTCAGAACAGGGTGGTTAGAAAATACGTTTTAACTTAAACCTAAAAAACCAGCAATTAATGGTAATAATTTACCACATTCTTCCACTAATTTCGCCGCCGTTGGTAAATGAGCAATTGTTCCTTTTAACATTGTAATTGCTGTATCTGCTAAATCCTGTTTTTCTTGAGGATTTTGAGCCGCTTCTGCTAAAGATTTAACTTGTTTTAAAGCCTTTTCTTTTTCTTTTTCTGTTAAATTACTATCAGTTTCAATAGCTGTTTTTAATTGGGTTAATAATTCTTTAATTCCTGGTTTTTCTGTTTCCGGTGCAGTTGCTAATTCATTAATAGTATTTGTGACTGTACCACTGATTTCACCTAAATTCAAAGCTTGTCCACTGGCGTTAAAATCTCTACCAATATTACCAATTTCAATTTTACGGCTAGAATCCTTAGTCATATTTTCATTCTCCACTTTATTATCAATTTGAACATTAATAGGTTTATTAGCTAATGATATAATCATTTCTGGTATTTTACCACTTTGTTGACGATGAAAATTTATTTCCTCATCTTTAGCTTGTAAAACTGCTTTATATTTTTCTTCTACTGCTGCTAATGATAATTGATAATTTTGAGTAAAATCGCTGTGAATCTTTTCTTTATCGGCATTTTCAGGAACAGCAACTTTAACAACTACCACACTATCACCTTTATTTTCAATACTCTGAATAGCTAATTCTGTATCTCTATTTTGATTTTGAACTTGATCAAAAGCATTAACAAAAGCCTTCCAGTCAATACCATTTTGGAAAATTAAATCAACAGTATTTAAAACTTCTTCAAATAATTTTGTAAATTCTCCTGGTTGAAATTCCCCACTACTCGGACGACGTTCCCGGTTATCTGTTCCCGGTTTAGGATCTTTTAAAAGATAGACAAAGCGACAATCTACATGATCTAATATAGTTGTACTTTCAATATTCCAAGCTTCCACACAAGCACCTGTGATATGAGCTTTGGTGAAATTAGTACCCACAGCTTGAGTAAGAGTCAGATTTGCCCATTCTAAATTAGCTCCTTGAAAAGTGGCTTCAATAATATCAGCATTTTTTAAATTAGCCTCTTTCAAGTCTGCACTTATTAGGTTTGCACCTCTGAGGTTTGCACCAGCGTAAGATTTATTTCTACCATTGAGAGTAACGAGCAAATTGAGAACAGCAGGGTTACTCAATATAGTCTTACCTGGTCTAGCAAAATCAAGTTTTTTGGCTTCATAAAAACGAGTCCGCGTTAGATTTGCCTTTCTGAAATCTGTGTTTTTCAGGGTTGCACCAGTAAAATCAGCGTCAGTTAAATCAGCACCATGAAAACTTGTGCCTCCTGTAGCCGCAAAAGCAATGGCAAATGAACGAATCCAAGCATCTATTTCATCCCCAGATAAACTACGCCAGCTAATGTAACAGCTAAATAATATAAAAACTACGGTAACGGGGAATGCAACAGCAACAGCAAAAGGTAAGAAAGAACTGAATATAACAGCAAAGCCAAAAGCAAAGATAATGGTGAAAGCAACAGCAAAGACAATAGTAGAAGGGAAAGAGAAGACAAAGGTGAAGGTTACAGATGAAGTAACAACACCAGTGAAAGCAGCAATAAGTGATCCAATTACAATTCCTTGTACGACTGAGGAAAAGGTAAGGATTGAAACTGAGAAGACAGCAAAGGCTATGGTGACCATTCCTAAACCTGCGAATAAACCTTTACGGGTAGTTATGATCCAAAAAATAGCTAATGTAATTAGTACGACTATAATTTCATAATTGGACTTATAATTATACGATACCAGTACACCAACAACTGTGAAAAATAACCCTGATAGTGCTGACATTATTAACGCAGCTACAAGTAAACAAATTACCCAACGCTTCTGTAGTCCAGCCTTAGCACCAGTAAAGTCAGCACCTTTAAGGATAGCGTTAGTAAAATTTGCCCCTCTAATATCAGCTTTGCTAAAGTTCGCACCTGTCAGGTTTTGACCTTTAAAAGAGCGTCCTCGGAGATTTTGACCGCCGTAGTTTGGTGACATAATCGCATCCGCAAGAGATTATCTATTAAATTTTACACTTATTTGCGAGTATTATTCCCAGTTTTGGTTAAATTTTGTTAAATATGGCTTTTCATAATCCAGGTAAATATTTTAAAACTAATAAGACCTACGCAAAAAACCTATCAACCTCTTATTTCTCCGTGTTTTCTGTGCCTCTGTGGTTCGTTAAATATAGAATTTACGGATATGGTAAGAAGAAACAGCGTCACTACTTGCTAACACCGCACTACTACCATTAGCAACCTTAGCAAAAACCGACTCAGCCGAAAATCTTTTAACCAAATTGCTGCTGCTGTAAATACAATTGAATCAAAGAAAGCACGGAATAATATTTCCGTTTGTACACAGCTTTTAGCCGGGTTAAGATTGAATAGAAATCTACTTAAGTAACTGTTTCAGGAGGATATTATGGAAGAATCTTGGGTTTATCAGGATATTCTGCAAAAAAGTGAGCAAAAAGGCAAAAGAAGAGAATAGAATTGATTCTCCGTCAGTTAAAACGCCGTTTTGGGAATATTCCAGCCAAAATAGAACAGCAACTTCCTAATGTAGGATTAACTCAACTGGAAGATTTAGCCGAAGAATTATTAGATTTTTCGCAAATAGATGATTTAGTTAAATATATGGCGAATATTTCCTAACAACAAAAACCATTATTTTACGCAAAACTTGGGTTGGGTTGAAGCGAGGAAACCCAACATTATTTATCTGCAATGTCATGAACTTATTTTCCGTAGTGTATAAGATCAGATATGAAGTTATCTATAAAATTGTGTATATCCAAACTAGATAGGAAATTGAGATTATGAAAGTAAATTTACAACTAGCGCTTAATGATGCTGGTGTAGACGCAAATCAAACTAGCACTCAACGTCAATTAGTAATTTCCGTTTCTGCTGGTGGTGAAACCATAGATCAGAATGTGCCTTTGAATTTATGCTTAATTCTCGATCATAGTGGTTCAATGCAAGGAAGATCTTTAGAAATAGTGAAAACTGCGGCTTGTTTATTGGTAGATCGTCTCAGGGCTGAAGATCGTCTCAGTATAGTTGTTTTTGACCACCGCGCCAAGGTTTTAGTCCCAAATCAGTTAATTACAGATCGAGAACCTATAAAAAGGCAAATTCAGCAACTCAAAGCCGAAGGGGGAACAGCCATTGATGAGGGTTTACGCTTGGGAATTGAAGAATTAGCCAAAGGTAAACAAGATACCGTTTCTCAAGCATTTTTACTTACAGATGGAGAAAATGAACATGGTGATAATGAACGGTGTTTAAAATTTGCCCAATTAGCCGCCAATTATAATTTAACCCTGAATACATTGGGATTTGGTGACAATTGGAATGATAAAGTTTTAGAAAAAATCGCAGATGCTGGTATGGGGACCTTGTCTTATATTCAACATCCAGATCAAGCAGTATCGGAATTTGGGCGGTTATTTAGTCGAATGCAAACAGTCGGATTGACCAATGCTCAACTATTATTGTCCTTAATGCCCAACGTGCGATTAGCAGAACTCAAACCCATTGCCCAAGTCTCTCCAGACACCATCGAATTACCAGTACAACCAGAAAATGATGGACGGTTGGGAGTGAGATTAGGCGACTTAATGAAAGACGTGGAACGGGTAGTTTTAGTTAATATTTATGTAGGACAGTTGCCAGAAGGTAAACAGGCGATCGCTAATATTCAAGTCCGCTACGATGACCCCGCCCATAACCAAATCGGGCTATACTCATCCAATCTACCAATTTACGCCCATGTCACCAGGGATTACCAACCAGCACCAAATCCCCAAGTACAACAATCGGTTTTAGCCTTAGCCAAGTATCGTCAAACCCAGTTAGCCGAAACAAAATTACAGCAAGGTGATCGGGCTGGTGCTGCAACGATGTTACAAACGGCCGCAAAAACTGCCTTGCAAATGGGAGATACTAATGCTGCGACGGTATTGCAGGTTTCCGCCACCTGCTTACAAGCCGGGGAAGACCTATCAGAAAGCGATCGCAAAAAAACCAGAATTGTCTCAAAAACTATTTTGCAAGATGCTTCCCCTCAATGAAAGTTCAACTAACATCGGCTCTAAATGATACTAACGTTGATGCTGCCCAACAAAGTAATCAACGTCAACTCTCAATTTCCATTTCCGCCATTCCCGCTGAATTGGAACAAACTTTACCCTTAAATCTCTGCTTGATTCTCGATCAAAGTGGTTCTATGTCTGGTGAACCGATGAATATCGTCATTCAAGCAGTTGAACAATTATTAGATCAGTTAAAAGCTGGTGATAGGATTTCCATAATCGCTTTTGCTGGCACTTCTGGGGTCATTATCCCCAACCAAATCGTCCAGGATGTCGAAACCATCAAAACCCAGCTAAAGCAGAAATTAAAGGCTGCTGGTGGTACTGTCATTGCCGAAGGTTTATCCTTGGGAATCACAGAATTACTCAAAGGCACAAAAGGGGCAGTTTCCCAGGCCTTCCTCCTTACGGACGGTCATGGAGATAATGGCTTACAGATTTGGAAATGGCAAATTGGACCAAATGACAATAAAAGGTGTTTGCAACTTGCCCAAAAAGCCGCTAAACTCAACCTCACCATTAATACTCTGGGTTTTGGTCATGATTGGAATCCAGACTTATTAGAAAAGATTGCTGATGCTGGCGGTGGTACTCTTGCGTATATTGAGAATCCTGAACAAGCAGTAACTCAATTTGCAAGACTATTTCGGCGGGTGCAATCGGTGGGTTTAACAAATGCCCATTTACTTCTGTCCTTAGTTCCTGCTGTGCGTCTTGCGGAACTCAAACCGATTGCCCAAGTTGCCCCAGATACCATTGAATTACCAGTAGAAACGGACTCAAATGGGACTTTGGTGGTGCGGTTGGGGGATTTAATGAAAGACGCGGAACGGATAGTTTTAGCGAATATTTATCTGGGACAATTGCCAGAAGGTAAACAAGTTATTGGCCATATCCAAATTCGTTATGATGACCCGTCTTTGAATAAACAAGGTTTGCTTTCTCCCTTAGTGCCAATATATGCTAATTTCACTAAGAGTTATGAACCTGTTCTTAATTCCCAGGTCTTAAACTCAATTTTGTTATTAGCTAAATATCGGCAAACTCAATTAGCGGAGGTAAAATTGGAATCGGGTGATCTCATTGGTGCTGCAACAATGTTACAAACTGCTGCTAACACTGCTTTACAAATCGGTGATACCAATGCAGCCACGGTATTACAGGTTTCGGCCACTCGCTTACAAGCTGGTGAAGAACTAGGTCCGAGTGACCGCAAGAAAACTAGAATTGCCTCTAAAACAGTTTTGAAGGAATAACTCTAGGGTGGGCTTATTGCCTACCCTTGTTAGTTGTTAGTGGTCAGTTGTCAGTTGTCCGTTGTCCGTTGTTACAGCGTTTTCCGCTCTGATAAAATACAAAGTTGAATCATGAAACTCTTGTGGTGCGGGCATCTTGCCCGCTAGATATATACCTCATAATACCAGGAAGTTCTGTAATTGCCCATTACCTATTACCCATTACCTATTACCTATTACCCATTACCTATTACCCATTACCTCTTCCCTGCTTAAAACTTAAAAAGGTGGTAATTCCTTCAAAATTGTAAACCGAATATGATTAATAGCCAAATCACCCAAGGAAATCTCCTCTTTAGTTAAACGGGCTCCATTTTTGTTTAAAGTTTCAAAGGTTATACCTTTACCAATCTCGATATGATACCAGCATAAACCCATAAAAAACCGTGTAGGATAGGGGCCACCTTCTTCAATGTCATCAGGATTAGATTCCATTGGTAACCAACCAATTCCAGGAATATAAAATTCTAGCCAAACATGGTTAAAATCAGGTTGAAGAGGAACTCCCTGATGTTCAGCATAAGTAGGGCATTTATATCTACCTACAGTACGACAAGGAATACCATTTAGGCGACAAAGTGCCAATAATACACCTACATATTCACCACAAGAACCAACACCACGCTCTAAAACTATATCTGGTGAATCAATATGGGGTTTAATACCATAAGATAATTGATCATAGACGTAGTTGCGAATACTGTACATTTTCCGTAATAGATTAGTTTCCGAACCAACTGCCGTCCGGGCTGCACGGATAACAATATCAGTATCCATTGCTAAATCATCATCATCTATGAGATAACGAGCTTTTAATTCTGGTGACAGTTCTGGCAGATTTTCCACGTCACGGGGGGTAATGCGGTGTTTAATCCCACGGACTTCTACAAGTGCCTTCCAGCCAAATATATGGCGTTCTCCCGGAGTGAGAGGATCAAATTTAAAAACAGCTACCCTTTGTCCGTCAATGATTTCTTCTGTGAAAGGTAAACCAATTGCTTCAACTTGTTGGACTTTTTGCCTTTGTGTTTCTGAGGGTAGGGCAATACGCCATTCTATATCGGCTAAATAAACTTCATCAAGGGGGGAAATTTCCTCCACATAGGACATTTCTATGAGATAACCATTAGAGAGAGCGTAGCGTTTATCTTCTTGGTAATGATATTGTAGAGCGTGGATAAATGTGCGATCGCGGTATGTTAATTCATAACAGGGGTCAGCGTTAGGATTATCTCGGATATAAGGTTCTTCACTGGAGTATGCCAAATAAATACGATCTTTACCTGTATCATCAATACCATGAATGGCGATACCTGTAGGAGAATCAAAAGGAGTGAGAACGCTAAAACGGACTTCTCCAGTTGCCCTATCCATAGAGTAAACCGTTTGTTCCGTGCGATCGCATACCCATAGAGTCTCTTTAGTAACTGCTAAATTTTCGACACCGACACCAGGGGCATAAAATCTAGTGATTTCCTTGCGGGTATGACGGTCAAAAATCAAAATATAGCCAAGTCTTTGGCAACTAACATAAACTGTAGATTCCCAAACGGCAACACCATCAGCGGGATAGGGTAAGGTTACAAAATGCTCTAACCCTAAAGAGGCTAGTTTGCACAAATAGACACTGTTACCACGAGTGACCCAAAGATGATCTTCCCACACAGCTAAACCGGTAACTTCTTGAAATTCGCGGACTTGGTGGGAATTAATAATTTTGCTGTTATCGGTCAGGGGGTCAATTTCTAATAAATGACCTTTAACCGTATCAATAGCAATAAGTCGATCTTCAATGAAAGCAATACCGTACAGGGTAGCAGCAGTAACTGGTCTGATTATTTTTTGCCCAAACATCTGGCTCACCGTTAAACTAGGTAGTGAAAAACTCATATTATTGAGCATATTAGTTATAAATTATTACTTTTTAACGTCAGTTGTTATTTAGGGAACAGGGAGCAGGGGAGAGAAATATTCTTTTGCAACTGACCATTGACAACCGACCATTGACAACCGACAACTGACCATTGACAACTAACAATGACAAATTCCACATTTTCCGACATCACTAAATTATGATCGAATTTTGTAACCATTTCCTGTAACCTACACAATGTCTGCTCATTCTTTACATGAATCTACCAATCTCTGGCATGGTTTGGAAGTTGATAAAGCCTTAGAAATGCTTGATAGTGACGCAAACAGCGGCTTAACCTCCCAAGAAGTTGAACAGCGTCGTCAGAAGTATGGCCTCAATGAACTCGAAGAACATGGAGGTCGTAGTCCTTGGCAAATTCTGCTAGATCAGTTTACCAATATTATGTTATTGATGCTGATTGCAGTTGCCTTCATTTCCGGCTTTTTGGATTTAATGGCTTTGACTGGGGGAACATTAAAACCCGGTGAAGTGCCATTTAAAGACACCATTGCCATTATGGCCATAGTTATCCTCAATGGTATTCTGGGCTATGTGCAAGAAAGTCGAGCGGAAAAAGCTTTAGCAGCTTTGAAAAAACTATCTTCTCCCTCAGTGCGAGTCCTACGTGACGGTAAACTGGGGGATGTAGCGGCTAAAGAGCTAGTCCCGGGGGATGTGATGCTGCTGGAAGCTGGCGTACAAATAGCCGCTGATGGTCGCTTAATAGAACAGTCTAATTTGCAGGTGCGAGAATCGGCTCTCACAGGTGAAGCCGAAGCTGTCAACAAACAAGCCATACTCACATTACCAGAAGATGCACCGTTAGGCGATCGCCTCAACTCAGTTTTTCAAGGTACGGAAGTTGTCCAAGGTCGGGCTAAGGTACTGGTAACTCACACCGGTATGAGAACGGAACTAGGCAAAATCGCTGCTATGTTGCAGTCTGTAGACGTTGAACCTACACCCCTACAGCAACGCATGACCCAACTAGGTAACGTTCTCGTTAGTGGTTCTTTAATTCTTGTCGCCATAGTAATTGGTGGTGGACTTATTCATGATCTAACTAAAGGAATAGGTTGGAAGAATTTACAAGAACTGGTGGAAGTCTCTTTAAGTATGGCGGTAGCGGTAGTTCCTGAAGGTTTACCGGCGGTAATTACTGTTACCCTGGCTTTGGGAACTCAGCGCATGGTTAAACATCATGCTTTAATTCGCAAACTTCCAGCGGTAGAAACTCTTGGTTCTGTAACTACCATTTGTTCTGATAAAACCGGGACGCTGACTCAAAATAAAATGGTGGTACAGTCTGTATACACCAATAATTCTACCTTTCGCGTTACTGGAGAGGGTTATACTCCCATTGGCGATTTTCAGTTACATGGTGAAAAAGCTAATTTAGATGAAGTCCCGGAAATTTCTGCCATACTTGTTTCCTGTGCTGTTTGTAATGATGCTGTTCTGCAACAACAACAGGGGGAATGGATAGTTTTAGGCGACCCTACGGAAGGAGCTTTAGTTGCTTTAGCTGGAAAAGGCGGAATTGAACAAGACCAATGGAGTAGTAAATTACCTCGTGTTTCGGAATTTCCTTTTTCTTCAGAACGGAAACGCATGAGTGTGATTTGTCAATTGGAGGCTGTCGCTACTGGTGAATCTTCTTTAACTGCTATTGACCCGGCTATTGCTGGTTTTGTGGAGTCGGAACAATACCTGATGTTTACCAAGGGTTCACCAGAATTAACTTTGGAAAGGTGTACAAAAATCCATTTGGGTAATCACGCAATTTCTATTAACGACGAACACCGCAGCCAAATTTTGCTGGCCAATGACGAAATGGCGGGTAAGGGTTTGCGGGTCTTAGGTTTTGCTTATAAACCTTTGGCGGAAGTTCCCCCAGATGGTTCTCATGATACCTCTGAGCTAGATTTGGTTTGGTTGGGGTTGGTGGGAATGCTGGACGCTCCTCGGCCAGAAGTGAGGGCCGCTGTCCAAGAATGTCGTCACGCGGGAATCCGTCCTGTGATGATTACTGGCGACCATCAATTAACTGCTCAAGCGATCGCTATTGATTTGGGAATTGCTCAAGCAGGTGATAGAGTTCTCACAGGTAAGGAATTACAACTCCTCAGTGACCAGGAATTGGAGGCACAGGTAGATTTAGTTAGTATTTACGCCAGAGTTTCCCCTGAACACAAATTAAGAATTGTCCAGGCTTTACAACGTCGCGGGCGATTTGTGGCTATGACGGGCGATGGTGTTAATGACGCTCCCGCCCTCAAACAAGCTGATATAGGCATTGCCATGGGCATCACAGGTACAGATGTGAGCAAGGAAGCCAGCGATATGATCCTGCTAGATGACAACTTCGCTACTATAGTCGCCGCGACTAAGGAAGGTAGAGTTGTTTATACTAATATTCGCAGGTTTATTAAGTACATCTTGGGTAGTAATATTGGGGAAGTTCTCACGATTGCGGCCGCGCCACTGTTAGGATTGGGTGGTGTTCCTCTGACTCCTTTACAAATTCTTTGGATGAATTTGGTAACAGACGGTTTACCCGCTTTAGCATTAGCTGTAGAACCTCCAGAACCTGATGTGATGGAACGTCCCCCATTTAGCCCCCGTGAAAGTATTTTTGCTAGGGGTTTAGGTGCTTACATGATCCGTATTGGGATTGTTTTCGCCATTATTACCATTATTCTCATGCAATGGGCTTATCAACATTCTCATGCACCTGGGTATCAAGGACATGAAGATACTTGGAAGACAATGGTATTTACTTCATTATGTCTAGCGCAAATGGGTCATGCGATCGCTATTCGTTCTAATAATAGACTTACCATCGAAATGAATCCTTTTTCTAATCCCTTTGTTTTGGGATCTGTGATTCTCACCACGATTTTGCAATTGATGTTAATTTATGTTCCACCTCTGCAAAGTTTCTTTGGTACTCATCCACTTAGTTTAGACGAATTGGCAGTTTGTATTGGATTTAGTGCTTTAATGTTTGTCTGGATTGAAGGTGAGAAAATATTCTTCCGCTTCATGGGCAAAAAGAATGTTTAATGGGTAAATTGTCAGAATCAGGATTTATGATTTTGGCATTTTTTGATCCTGATTCTGACATTAATTGATCACTATTCTTTTGCAACTAACAACTGACAATTGACAATTAACAACTAACAACATTAGGAAATAAATATCATGGGTGAATCAAAACGGAGAAAACAGCAAGATCCCAACTATGGGAAAGTTAAAAATCCTGTCAAAAATCTTATGAAAGTTTTTTGCCCATTTTTTGAAGATTACGATAATTTATCTCATCTTAATGCTGACGGTATATCCTTGATGATAGCTCAGGAAGGTTACAAAGAAACTGGCTTGAGAGGAATAATTATTAAAGGATATTTAGCGGAACATTTAGTAAAAGATTATCCCACAGAATCTGAATTAGTAAAAGCTTTCAACCAACATGGCAATATTTATATTACTTCAATATTAGCCCTAGCTTATTTGGAGAATGCTGTTAATAAAGAGGAAAATCTGAGAAAATTTGAAACCTATAACCCATTAAATGAATTTATACGTATTGAAAGCGATTCTCAAGAGTATCAATTAAATTTGGTCAGTTGATAGTGGTCAATTGTCAGTTGTTCTTTGTCCGTTGTAAAAGAATATTTCTCTTACCTATTCCCTGCTCCCTTTTAGTAATTATAAAAGTCGGGGATTTTGACTCTTTAGCTATTATGTACTTAAAAACTTTACACCTCAAACAATTTCGGAATTACCAAAACCAAAAAGTTGAATTTACTGCGGCTAAAACAATTTTAGTCGGTAATAATGCTCAGGGAAAATCGAATTTGTTGGAGGCTGTGGAGTTATTAGCAACATTGAGATCGCACCGGGGGTCACGAGATCGTGATTTAATTAAAGAAGGTGAATCTATAGCCCAAATTAATGCCACTCTAGAACGGATTAATAGCCATAGTGATTTAACTCTCACACTCCGTCGTAATTCTCGTCGTAATGTAGGTATAAATGGCGTTACAGTCCCCAGACAAATGGATTTTCTGGGGGTTCTCAATGCGGTGGAGTTTTCTAGCTTAGATTTAGAATTGGTGCGCGGTAGTCCTGAAATTCGTCGCAACTGGCTAGACACATTATTAATTCAATTAGAACCAGTTTATGCCCATATTTTACATCAATATAACCAAATTTTACGACAACGTAATGCTTTTTTAAAACGCTATATAAATACACCAGAAAAATCTCTAAAATCAGAATTAGCTATCTGGGATGCACAATTAGTAACTGCGGGTACAAAGGTAATTATCAGAAGAAATAGAGCTATTCAAAGATTATCCCCCATAGCTTCAACATGGCACACTAATATTAGTGGATCATCCGAAGTTCTGCAAATCAATTATGCTCCTAATGTTCCCCTAGAAAAGACATCTCCGCAAGAATTACAAACGGCTTTTTTTGCTAAACTTCAACAAAGAGCATTTGCAGAATTACATCGAGGGATAACTTTAGTTGGACCCCACCGCGATGAAGTAGAATTAATTATTAATCAAACTCCCGCGCGACAATATGGTTCTCAAGGACAACAAAGAACATTAGTTTTAGCTTTAAAATTAGCAGAATTACAATTAATTGAAGAAGTAATTAATGAACCACCTTTATTATTATTAGATGATGTTTTAGCAGAATTAGATCCATCTCGCCAAAATCAATTACTTGATGCTATTCAAGACCGATTTCAAACTTTGATTACTACTACTCATTTAAATGCTTTTGATGCTCAATGGTTGAAATCTTCCCAGGTTCTATATGTCAATGGGGGAAAAATTGACAACTGATACCAATTTTATAGCAATTCCCAAGCTTAAGAAATACCCCCCTTAATCCCCCCTTGCTAAGGGGGGAAACAAGAGAATCCAGTCCCCTCCCCTTGGGGGGAAACAAGAGAATCCAGTCCTCTCCCCTTGGGGGAAATAAGAGAATCCAGTCCCCTCCCCTTGGTAAGGGGAGGGTTAGGGTGGGGTAAAATTCCGTAGAAAGTGGGATATTTAACCCCCCTTAGTCCCCCCTTAGCAAGGGGGGAAATAAGAGAATCCAGTCCCCTCTCCTTGGGGGAAATAAGAAAATCCAGTCCCCTCTCCTTGGGGGAAATAAGAAAATCCAGTCCCCTCCCCTTGGTAAGGGGAGGGTTAGGGTGGGGTAAAATTCCGTAGAAAGTGGGATATTTAACCCCCCTTAGTCCCCCCTTGCTAAGGGGGGAAATAAGAGAATCCAGTCCTCTCTCCTTGGGGGAAATAAGAAAATCCAGTCCCCTCTCCTTGGGGGAAATAAGAAAATCCAGTCCCCTCTCTTTGGGGGAAATAAGAAAATCCAGTCCCCTCCCCTTGGTAAGGGGAGGGTTAGGGTGGGGTAATTTATATCTCACTACAGGAGAAAAGGTCATATACGAAGTAGTTATCTCCCGTCACCAATTAATACAAATGGTGACCAGTAAAAAGGATGAACATTATTTTTAATTTGACTTAGTTTCCCTTGACGGAATGCTTCATCTTTTCTCATTCCCTGTTTAAGATTTTGGTAAAATTCCACCATAATTTCTTTAGTTTCTTCGTCTGCTGCACTCCACAAACTGGCTATTACGGCTTTGCTACCCGCACGTTCAAATAAATAAGCCAGTCCAGAAATTTCTTCACCATTAGAATTGGTATTTAATGCCGTTTGACAAGCACTTAAAGTAATTAATTCCACATTTTGTAATCCTAATAAACCAGCATCTTGAATGTGCCAACTTTTATCAGCAAATAGTAAAGTATTCTCTTTTAATTTACCCCCTGTGATCAAGGTACATTCACCTTTTTGGAAACAGCCATGAGTTGCTAAATGTAGAATAGAAAAGCGCGAAATTTGCGTTTTAAAATTGCTGAGTGTGGCTTTATTATTAATGAAATATTCACTCTCTGGGAAAATCGGAATAATGGCTTTTACTTCAGATTCCGTACCATTTAGTGAGAAAGGTGACTTGGGTTTAGGATTACCAAATGCTAATACTTTTCTAGCAGTTGGGGTATTTGATGTTGTTGTAATTTGTAGAGAACGACTAGAAAGACGAGTTAAATAAATAATAGGATATTTTTCAATTAGGTATTGATTACCATCATAGAGTGCTTCAAAGGGAATATAGCGAAGTTTACCAGTAGCAATAATGCTGATTTGTTTGGGTTTTGTAGCTTGAATTTCCTTTTCCAGGGGACTTATTAATAATTTATGCAGTTCTTCTAAATTCTCAAGATAATTTTCGCTATAACGGTTACTTAGTGATTGGGAGGTTTTTGTTAGTAAATCATCAAATTTTGCTGGTAATGGAACTTTAATAACTTTGATTTTATCTCTGGTGAGTAAAAATAAAGCAATATCATTCTTTAATATCACAGGCTGAATAACTGTTGTCTCTGGGGAGATATTTGCCTGTAGTTGGGCGATATCTGTGGGTTTGGTTTCAAATAAATCAGCAATTTCTACAAAGCGGTTTCTGATATTCTCCGCTTGTTTGTTAAGGTCTTCCTGTAATTTATTCACCTTTGCAGATAGTTGTTCTGAGAATTTTTGTTGCAAGTCCTTTCGCAGACTTTCTAATTCCCGATTGTCTTGATTCCATTTGTCTATCGCTGCTTGTGCTTCTGGGTTGGCAATTTTGACATTTACAAGACGAGAATAATCAGCTAAGTCAGCCACAGTTGCTAAATTTGCATAAGTAAACGCCTTTTCTGGCTGATTTTCTGTGATTAATAAATCAATCAAAGCAATAGCTGGACCTCCTGCACTTTTTAAAAAGGTTTGGCGATTATCTTTAGCTACACCACTACGAAGTTGTAAGATTAAGTTAACAGATTGCTCAAGATTTTTGATAGCTTCAAGGGGCTTTTTGGTATCTCGGTAAAGAATACCGATATTATTAAGAGTGGTAGCTTCCCCACGGCGATCGCCCACAGCCCGAACTATGGGTAAAGCTTGGTTGTAATAGTCCAGCGCCTTTTGCTTTTCTCCTAAAGCATCGTAGACAGCACCGATATTATTGAGAGTGGTGGCTTCCACACCGCGATTGCCTACAGCCCTAAGTATGGGTAAGGCTTGGTTGTAATAGTCCAGTGCCTTTTGCTTTTCTCCTAAAGCATCGTAGACAGCACCGATATTATTGAGAGTGGTGGCTTCCACACCGCGATTGCCTACAGCCCTAAGTATGGGTAAGGCTTGGTTGTAATAGTCCAGTGCCTTTTGCTTTTCTCCTAAAGCATTGTAGACAGCACCGATATTATTGAGAGTGGTAGCTTCCCCACCGCGATCGCCCACAGCCCGACGTATGGGTAAGGCTTGGTTGTAATAGTCCAGTGCCTTTTGCTTTTCTCCTAAAGCATCGTAGACAGCACCGATATTATTGAGAGTTCTAGCTTCCCCACCGCGATTGCCTACAGCCCGACTTATGGGTAAAGCTTGGTTGTAAAAGACCAGTGCCTTTTGCTTTTCTCCTAAATCATCGTAGACACGACCGATATTATTGAGAGTGGTAGCTTCCACACCGCGATTGCCTACAGCCCTAAGTATGGGTAAGGCTTGGTTGTAAAAGTCCAGTGCCTTTTGCTTTTCTCCTAAAGCATCGTAGACACGACCGATATTATTGAGAGTGGTGGCTTCCACACCGCGATTGCCCACAGCCCGAAGTATGGGTAAAGCTTGGTTGTAATAGTCCAGTGCCTTTTGCTTTTCTCCTAAATCATCGTAGACACCACCGATATTATTGAGAGTGGTAGCTTCCATACTGCGATCGCCCACAGTCCTAAATATGGGTAAAGCTTGGTTGTAAAAGTCCAGTGCCTTTTGCTTTTCTCCTAAAGAATTGTAGACAAAACCGATCCAAACAAGGGTCTTAGCTTCGTTTTTCTTATCATTCAACACCCGATACAGCGATAAAGCCTCCTGCCATTTTTGAATTGCTTGTCGCAATGACTCTGCTGATCGTTCTTGATAAAGTTTCATTCCCTCTTCAAAAAGCCGTTCTGCATTTTCCTTTGTTGCTGCTGGAGATTGGGCAATTTTCAGTAAATCATCTTTTAAAACACGGTTAGAGTCAACAACCCCACTCACCCCACACAACAAGAAAACAGCAATACTCAGACTTGTATAACGATGTTTGAGTAATCCTAAAAGCCAGTTATTGTCTTGATTGTTCTTTTTCATCATCATTCCTCTTTTGTGAACTTCGATATTTGACCCCCCTTAGTCCCCCCTTGCAAAGGAGGGAAATAAGAGAATCCGGTCCCCTCCCCTTAGCAAGGGGAGGGTTAGGGCGGGGTCAAATTCCGTAAAAAGTGGGATATTTGACCCCCCTTACAAAGGAGGGAAATAAGAGAATCCGGTTCCCTCCCCTTAGCAAGGGGAGGGTTAGGGCGGGGTCAAATTCCGCAATTGACAGACAGTTTGAGCAATACTTGTGATGACACCTGCCAAATTTTCATAAACCTGTTGATTTGTAAACCTCAAAAAGCGAGTTCCACTAGATTCAAGAAAAGATTGTCGTTCATAATCATAAACTTGCGCCCCATCTTGAAAATGACTATCCCCATCAATTTCGATCGCCAGTTTTAATTCTGGAGCATAAAAATCAATCACAAATCTATCAATGCTGTACTGTCTGCGGAATTTGCAACCTTCGATTTGCCGATTTCTCAGCTTTTCCCAAACAATCTTCTCCGCAGGTGGCATATTATTACGGAGCGATCTTCTTTTTTCTTTTTCTGAAGTCTTGTTATAAAGTTCTGTCATAAGATAAATATTTAAATTACCCCCCTTAATCCCCCCTTGCAAAGGGGGGAAATAAGAGAATTCAGTCCCCTCTCCTTGCTAAGTTGACCCCCCTTAATCCCCCCTTGCAAAGGGGGGAAACAAGAGAATCCAGTCCCCTCTCCTTGCTAAGTTGACCCCCC
>Ga0208052_100011_pt1 | contig 87039 bp, 87 predicted proteins | sample LakMenEpi18Jul08_FD_150710 | JGI IMG/M metagenome (GOLD analysis project Ga0208052, IMG submission 150710) | Freshwater microbial communities from Lake Mendota, WI - 18JUL2008 deep hole epilimnion (SPAdes) | ecosystem: Environmental > Aquatic > Freshwater > Lake > Epilimnion/Euphotic zone ... | reverse complement strand
GAAAAGACGGGACACAAGCCCCGTCCTTCTAGGACGGCTTTATGTTAAAATTTGGTCATAGTCGCCTTATGGCATTGGGAGACTTTAAACGGACATGGAGGGACGATAAGACCACTTGTGGCGTGTTCCAGTGAAGTGTCAAGAATCACCGCTCCTTTAGGACAGTGAGTATGTCAAAAAGTTAGTCCTAAGTAGATGAGTTAGGGGAACGGAAAGGGGAGAAATTTTTTTCCTTTCCTGTTTAAACCTTGATTGGGCGCAGTCTCCGCGCCCCTACTAGCTTTTAAAACCCCCGGAAGTTATAACCAACTCCTAACAAAACCCCAACATCGGTTTTATCAAAAAATCCAGCATTTACGGAGGCTGTAGCGGTTAAACTACTATTAAGAGGTACATCTATACCACCAGTTACTAAAACAGCCGTGTTAGATGTATCACCTGTTCTAATGGCTGCACCTACTCCCACATAAGGAGCTATAGGTAAGGGTTCGGTAAATGGGTCTGGTGATTTAAAAGAAAAGTCGTAAGTAATAGGAACGAGAAATGTTGTATCTGTTCCTAGTATTACGGATGGTCTAACGGATAAGGTTTTGGTAAGACCAACTTTACTGATAATGGTGAAGTTACCATCACTCAAGCTTGAATAGTTACCAGAAGCACCAATATTTGTACCAACACCGATATAGCTACTACCACCACGAGTGGTTCTACCTATACCAATTGGACTTTGTGCTATGTGATTAGCTGGTTCTATTTTTTCAGTAGCTTCTGGAGAACCAGAATTGAGCATGAGTGATGAAGTTTCTACTGTTCCTGGTATGGGTGTGATTGTCCGAGAGGCTATTTCTTCTGTAGCAACGGTAGATATTGATACTTGGTTGTTAGGAGGAATAATGGTTTCTGGTAAGACTGTCTGAGCATTTACGGAAAGTGCGCTACTTAAAACTACCAAAGCTGTAAAACTAGGTGCGGTTAAACAACTTTTACGAAAAATAATATCAGTCATGTTCACTCCTCAATAAATTAAGATTGATACCTATCTAGATATAATCTCAAGTTAACAAATTTCGCTAATATTCACCATTTAACACAAAAAAACAAAATTTGCATCTTGATTTTGTTTAATTGACAAAATTGTATTAGGGAATAATTCCAGAAAAAAGCTATAGCGGTAATTAATAGAATGCTATACAATTGGGAGCGCGACCTCTGTGGATCAGAGATTTTCTGATTTACCCCTATATTTTAAGAAATATCTAGCAATTGTTTTAGGAGCATTTGATCATCTAGTTTAGCTTTTAAACGACCTTTCTCTACATCACGAATCCAACTTTGGCTTTTTTCCATGAGCTTTGCTAATTCTCTTTGGGAAAGGTTCATTTTTTTGCGTCCTTCTATTACCTGTTCCCCCAGTAAATTACCCGTTTGTTGATTATTACTTTTGGCTTTGGTCGTGCGACGTTGTTTTTTATCTAATTCTGAACGTTTATCCCAGTCTAGGGGGAGTTCAAAAGATGAAATTCGTGCATTCATTAGCAAATTCCATTTACCACGTGGTCCGCTGTCTGTGAGACGATTTTCACCACTACCATCATTAATCCAAAATTCTAAAGCTTCCTCTGGATCTTCGGGGATATCAATTAATTTTGCCCATAAAGGTTGAATTTCTGGAGGATAGGTGACAGGATCAAATAATGGCTTTACTCCATAATGATTGAGAACTTCTAAATCATTTTCATAAGCTTTAATTAGGCGTTTGCGTTCTTCCCTATGTCTAGCAGCTTGGTTGACTTTTTCCTCACCATAAGCAACGCGCAGTAAGGTAGGAATAGTAATGCGTTGTTCTCTACCCATTTTGGTTTTAAATAATAACCAAAGCATGAGTCTTACCGCACCTTCATGTTGTTGCCACAAACTCATAACTGTGGTTAATAAGGTTTTAGGAAGACTACCATATTGATAAAATGTGCTGCGTTCTTTACATCCTTGTCTGTTGAAAAAATGTTTAGTCCAAATTCCAGCTTTGACTGTAAATGTCAGTCCAATTAAATATTTACAACCTTGATCATCTTCTTGAAAATGATGTTGAGTATCTATCAAATTCCATAGATAAGTATCTTTAATTGCAAAACTGGGGACTCTACCTTGTTGTGGCCAGTCAATAGAAACCATGAGAGAACAAGTTTGATAAACGATGTTTTTAATTAAACCGAGTTTGGTACTTTTGCTAAGATCTTTACGTTTCTCTAAGCCCAAATACTGTTCAATTTGTCGTTCATCGATTGTAAATTCTTCTTCCCAAGGTTGGTCTAGGGCTGTAATTTGAGCAGCAAAAATGAGATGGATACAAGCAGCACGAATGTCTAAATAATCAATTGTTTGTAAATTATTAGTCGGGTTATTAACTGGAAATAGGTTTTGGATGTGAAAGGAAATTTTCCCTCGTCCTTGATTAACTGAGCGACTGTAATGTAAATTTCCTTGCTGATCTTTTTCCCATGATAAAGATGTTCGTTGTGCGAGTAAATTGCAAGCTTCCCAGATAACTATGGCTGAAGCGAAAGGGTTATTCTTGCCATTAGAAAATAAATCTGGACTGGTAGCATCTCGTGGTTCAACTTTGCATCTTCCTTTTTTTGCGTGTAAAGGTATGGGCGCATTTGTTGGACAAGCAATTACACATTGTGGTTGTGAATAATAGCCATGACAATTATTACAAAGAGTAGAATCAACCCAATATTCATCATCTGCAATTTTAATTGCACCCGTAGGACATAGGGGTCGGCAGTTGTCACATCCCACACAACTGTGGTTAGGAATTATATGCGGCATAGTCCGTCTTCCTACTTGAATTGTTGAGATGTTTGGCTCAAGTCTCCCCTGAATTTGCCCTTTTGATTCATAACTGGCTACCAAATTACCTCTATAACGAGAACATAGTTTGCTCGTCTAATTAATTACTCATAGGGGTTAATGAAGCCAGATTTTGTATCTATTGATGTTTGGCAAAGTTAGGCTTCATTGCTTCTTCATTAACTATACTTTTCATAAAGATTTCAATAAGATTGTTCAGTATGAGCTTGGCAGGATTTCTTAATATTTACCTGGATATTTACTGTCATAATGTTTATTTTGGGCTATATAAATTAGTCTGAATGTTTTTGAGTAACATCTTGAATAGGGAATAGAAAATAACAGAGGTCAAACATTAACAAAATTGTGTTTTAAGTTTGTATTTGTAAACACTTTTGGCAGGATCTTGTGATCTAGTTAAAAAATATTGGCAAATAGGAAGTCAATCGGGCTAATAATAATATTTAATAGTTGATTTTAATTATTATTAATGAAATAATTTTAGGCTTATTTACTAAGACTTATTGAGAAAATAAATTTAAACACAATCCTGGAAATATTTGACTAATAAGCTTTTTATCTAAGTACATAATCCAAAGTTATCAATAAATAATATCATTTAAGATTTGGAAACAAGCAAAAATAAATAATATTATTTAGCAAGTCATCAAAATTTGATAAAAAAGTTAACTTTTGTGATTAAAAAAATGAAATATCAGGCTAGTATGAATATTAAAGGATTAACTAATATCTAGCTAAAATTGCTGAGGTTTTATTCATGGCTACATTAACAGGATTGACCTTTGGAGGTAATGCTTGGACTCCTAAATTTGCCCAAGAGATAGACAAAGATAAATGTATCGGTTGTGGCAGATGTATGAAAGTTTGTGGTCATAAAGTTTTGGGTTTAATGCCTTTAAATGAAGAAGGTGAATTTGTAGAAGATGAAGATGAGGAAGAAGTGGAACGGAAAGTAATGGTTGTTACTCACCCAGAAAACTGTATTGGCTGTGAAGCTTGTTCTCGGATTTGTCCCAAGAATTGTTATAGTCATGGAACATTAGATAAATAACATTCTTGGTACTTTTCCCATGGTGTGATGCAGTGCAAAACATCGGTTATTATTCGCAAGTCAAATTAATCAGCAAGGTAATTGGAGGGGAATCTCAATATTTACCATAAATGGTTAAAAAGTTCACGGCTAACAGAAACGTAAATCGTCAGTTGTTATTATCTAAAAAATCATACTTGCTCATATTTTTCTGCCTTTATTTGATTTATGAACATATCAAATCTCAGATCCTCAATTTTTTCAAAAAGTTGGGGATTTTGTGGTTATCAATATAAAAAAATATGGAAGTTTACCCATTTTTTATTAGTTACAAGTTAGAACAGTAATAGTGAAAATCTAAAAAATAATCTGATCCTCAGAAAGCAATTCTGTAGCTACACAAACAAAGTCTATCTTCACAGACTATTGTTTGATTACTATTTACACAGCAGGTAGTATTCATGCAGAAAGTTCCCGTTTCGTTATGGACACTGTTAGCTGGGATGATCATTGCCCCTATCAGTATCTGGGTTGGACAAAATCATCATTTATTACCGGAGGCAGCATCGCAACAAGCACCTTTGGTAGATGGTTTTTTCAATATCATGTTGACAATTGCGACTGCTCTTTTTTTAGTTGTTGAAGGCACAATTATTATTTTCTTAATTGTCTATAGACGACGCAAAGGAGATATTACCGATGGTGTACCCATCGAAGGTAACTTGAGTTTAGAAATTTTCTGGACAGCAATTCCTACGGTAATTGTGATTGTTTTAGGTATTTACAGTGTTGATGTTTATAACCAAATGGGTGGTTTTGGTGTCGGAAGTCATCCCCATCATCAATCAGCAAATATCATGAATATTAGTCAAACCGCTAATATTGGAATTGGTGAAAATCCCCAAACTAAAAATAAACCTGCTGATTTGGTTGTAGATGTTAAAGGTATACAGTTTGCGTGGTTATTTAATTATCCTGTAAGTGGTATTTCCGCAGGAGAATTACACGTTCCTGTTGGTGCTGATGTGCAGTTGAATTTATCCGCAGATGATGTGATTCACTCTTTTTGGGTTCCCCAATTTCGTCTTAAACAAGATGCTATTCCTGGTGTTCCTACACAACTACGATTTACAGCTACAAAACCTGGTACTTATCCAGTAGTTTGTGCAGAATTATGTGGTGGTTATCATGGTTCAATGCGAACACAAGTAATCGTCCATGAACAACAAGATTTTGATGCTTGGATGAATGAAAACCAAATTGCTGACAATCAAGAAATGAATCATGCAGTAGCTATGAATTCTGAAAACCTATCTCCATCAGAATTTCTTGCTCCCTACACTGATAATTTAGATGTAAATCCAGCAACTCTTAAGTCATTAGTTATGAGTCATTAGTAATTATTAGCTAATCACTGAAAACTGACAAAAGACAACTCACAAAAATATGACACAAGTAAATTTTCCAGTTAATCCCCCACCCGATGAAAGTCAATCAACAACGCGGTTGATTACCCACAATTCTCATCCTACAGCTTGGAAAGTTCGAGATTATTTCACATTTAATACTGATCACAAAGTTATTGGGATTCAATACCTGGTGACAGCGTTTCTGTTTTATTTAATTGGTGGTTTAATGGCGATCGCACTTCGCACAGAATTAGCCACACCAGATGCGGATTTTCTTGATCCTAATCTCTACAATGCCTTCATGACAAATCATGGCACAATCATGATTTTTCTATGGATTGTTCCCAGCGCCATTGGTGGATTTGGTAACTATTTAGTTCCCTTAATGATGGGTGCTAGAGATATGGCCTTTCCTAAATTAAATGCGATCGCTTTTTGGTTAAATCCAGTCGCGGGATTATTACTATTACTAAGCTTTGTCTTTGGTGGTTCTCAATCAGGTTGGACAGCTTATCCACCATTAAGTTTAGTTACCGCCAATAACGCCCAAAGTTTATGGATTTTGTCCGTTGTTTTAGTCGGAACTTCTTCAATTTTAGGTTCTATTAACTTTGTCATCACCATTTTGATGATGAAAGTTCCCAGCATGAAATGGGATCAAGTTCCTCTATTTTGTTGGGCAATTTTAGCCACTTCTATCCTGGCACTTTTATCTACCCCAGTATTAGCAGCAGGTTTAGTTTTGCTGTTATTTGATATTAACTTCGGCACATCCTTTTTCAAACCAGATGCCGGTGGTAATGTCGTTATTTACCAACATTTATTTTGGTTTTATTCCCACCCGGCGGTTTATTTAATGATTCTGCCGATTTTCGGAATTATGTCTGAAATTATTCCCACCCACGCCCGAAAACCCATTTTTGGTTACAAAGCCATTGCCTTTTCCACCGTTGCTATTTGCGTCGTTGGTTTATTCGTCTGGGTTCACCATATGTTCACCAGTGGTACACCTGGATGGATGCGGATGTTCTTTACCATTTCCACACTCATAGTGGCTGTTCCTACAGGAGTAAAGATCTTCGGTTGGGTAGCAACATTATGGGGTGGAAAAATCCGTTTTACCAGCGCCATGTTATTCGCCATTGGTTTATTATCAATGTTCGTCATGGGCGGCTTAAGCGGCGTAACCATGGGAACTGCCCCCTTTGACGTTCACGTTCATGATACTTATTACGTAGTCGGTCATTTCCACTACGTTTTATTTGGTGGTTCAGTTTTTGGGATTTACGCAGGTATCTATCATTGGTTTCCCAAAATCACCGGCAGAATGATGAACGAAACCTGGGGACGAGTTCATTTTATACTTACATTCATTGGTACAAACCTCACATTCCTACCCATGCACAAACTGGGTTTACAAGGAATGCCCCGCCGAGTTGCCATGTATGACCCCCAATTTACCAGCTTAAACCAGCTTTGCACCATTGGCGCAGTTCTTTTAGGTATTTCCGTGATTCCCTTCGCTTTAAACGCCATTTACAGTTGGCAAAAAGGGGAACTCGCAGGTAACAACCCCTGGGAAAGTTTAACTTTGGAATGGACAACCTCTTCCCCACCTATTATTGAAAACTGGGAAGTTTTACCTGTTGTCACCCATGGACCCTATGACTATGGACATAACCATGATCAAAGTCAATGAACTACATTCTTTTTGTCTCACACAAAGTCGCAGAGTCACAGAGAGAAATTAAGAGAAATTGGCGGTTGGGTTAAGCGACAGTGTCACCCAACACCTCCCAAAGTTGGGTTTCCTTATGTCAACCCAACCTACATCTATTCATCATTCACTAGGAAGAATAAATATGACTGCAATTACACCTAATGAACACCATGGCCACGGACATGAAGAACATCCAGATTTACGAGTGTGGGGTTTAATCACGTTTCTCGCTTCTGAATCTTTGATGTTTGGTGGATTTTTTGCTACCTATTTGTTTTTTAAGGGGACTACCGCAGTTTGGCCACCAGCAGGAACAGATGTAGAATTATTTATCCCCGCAATTAATACTATTATCCTAGTTTCTAGTAGTTTTATCATTCACTTTGGTGATATGGCTATTAAAAGAAATAGTCTAGGTTGGATGCGTTTTTGGTATTTTATTACCGCGATTATGGGGGCTGTATTCTTAGCTGGTCAGGTTTATGAATACATGAATTTAGGTTATGGATTTACTACCAATGTTTTCTCCAATTGCTTTTATTTAATGACGGGTTTCCACGGGTTACACGTCTTTATTGGCTTGTTATTAATTTTAGGGGTATTATGGCGTTCTTTCCGTCGTGGTCATTATTCTGCTACTAAACATACTGGCATAGAAATGGCGGAAATTTACTGGCACTTTGTTGACATTATTTGGATTATTCTCTTCAGTTTGGTGTATCTTCTCAATATTTTGTAAAAATGGGTAATGAGTAATTCTTAATCACGAATTACTCTCCTTAAATTCATCCTTACTATTCATCTTCTAACTATAAAATTTATTTTGCACGATTACTTGTATTAATAAATGTCAGCAATATACTCAGTATCTATGTCACAATTACTGCTAACCTTGTTTGTTCTTTCCCAATATGTTACATTATATTTGATTAGCTTCAATGTATACCTAATTTTGTTATCATAGAGGCATCTTCCTAGATATCATATATCTATGTATCCATGAAGAAAAATCGTAACAATAGTTATTAGTGTCAAATATCATGTAATTTAGATTAATTAATGCATTGTAATTATCTCAGGGTCAAGCTGGATAGTCAAAGACTTAATCAAACTTCTCTGATGAATTAGCTACACTAGAGATGGATACTCATTTTTCAATTCTGAGTTATTCTTGTATTTTGCCTTCATTGGCATATCAAACTAAACCAACTAAATCCAGACCAATTCACATTCCTTAACTAAAAAGCTGCCACTAATCATAATGCCTGTGATTGAGAAAAAAAGAACTCGCGATCTGCCCCAAATTAACGAACGGATTCGCTTCCCGAAAATTCGGGTAATTGACACTGATGGTGCACAACTGGGAATCATAACTCCACAGGAAGCGATACAATTAGCAGAGGAAAAGGAATTAGACCTAGTGCTAATTAGTGACAAGGCTGATCCGCCAGTATGTCGAATAATGGACTATGGAAAATATAAGTTTGAGCAGGAAAAAAAGGCGCGGGAAGCCCGGAAGAAACAGCACACGGCTGATGTGAAAGAAGTGAAAATGCGCTACAAAATAGAAGAACATGACTACAATGTGCGCGTTAAACAAGCTGAACGCTTCCTCAAAGATGGCGATAAAGTTAAGGCTACTGTGATGTTCCGAGGTCGGGAAATTCAACACAGTGACCTCGCCGAAACGTTGCTGAAGCGTATGGCTACAGACTTAGAGCCTTTTGGGGAGCTTCAGCAAGCACCTAAGAAAGAAGGGCGAAATATGATGATGTTGATTTCACCCAAAAAATAATCCCGCCTAATTTGTTTTCATCCCTGATTTAAAGGACGCTTACCCGTCAGAACCCCAAAAGTTTTGACGGGTTCTTTTCGAGGGTCTCTGTCTATCTTATGATAATATTGACATTAAGGCATTATACATCACTATGTTAACATCTGCAATTGATAATAAAAACGCAAGTGCTATCCAAGCCGCACGGGAAGGGGTGGCGGTAAGCGATCGCACTCACTGGGGACGCATACGTATTTCTGATGATGATCGCATTCGTTTTTTACACAATCAAAGCACTAATGATTTTCAATCTCTTAAATCTGGTCAGGGCTGTGATACTGTTATGGTAACATCTACCGCCCGAACGATAGATCTAGTGACTGCCTATGTGTTAGATGATGCTGTTATTTTGTTGGTTTCTCCTAACCGTTGTCAGCTACTTATGCAATGGTTAGATCGTTATATCTTTTTTGCGGACAAAGTTAAGTTAACTGACATCACAGAAGAAACCACCACTTTGAGTCTAATTGGCCCCCAAAGTCATGGGATTATAGAAAAATTGGGCGCTGGTAATTTAATTGGTCAACCTGATGGTAATCACATTTTAGTTGATGGGGTGATAGTTGCAGTAGGTAGCGGGTTAGCTATACCCGGATATACCCTGATTTTACCCATTGCAGAAAAACAACTATTGTGGGATAAAATACTGGAATGGGGGGCTGTAGAATTGAGCGATCGCTCCTGGGAGATGTTACGAATATTACAAGGTCGTCCCACACCAGATCGGGAACTTACGGATGATTACAACCCCTTAGAAGTTGGTTTATGGCAAACAGTTTCCTTTAATAAAGGTTGTTATATCGGACAGGAAACCATTGCCAGACTTAATACATACAAAGGTGTAAAACAATACCTTTGGGGGATTCGTCTTAGTGCTGCTGCTGAACCGGAAACATTAATTACCATTGGAGAAGAAAAGGTAGGTAAACTTACTAGCTATACAAATACCCCTGATGGTCATTTTGGACTAGGTTACATCAGGAGTAAAGCTGGTGGTGTGGGGTTAAAAGTGCAGGTTGGGGATACAGTTGGAGAAATAGTCTCTATTCCCTTTGTCTCACACGAATACCCATTAACTAATGGCTAATATTCAATTATCCATTTCCTTTACCTGGACACAATTCATCTAGCCAAGACGGAAAAATACTACTATTAGTAGATGAAACACGGGGAATATTTTGGACGGAAATTCCCATAGTTGTAAATCCCTTGTCTATTTGTTCCCTTTCCAGTTCTACAGGTAGCTTCATTGAGGAATGAGGGTGAATCGGTGTAGCTACTGCAATTACGGAAATACCCGTAGCCATTTTCAATAACACCTGTTTTCGTTCTTTAGATACAGGTGAATCCGTCAAGGCCATGTAAGCAGGAAAGGTGCTAATTATCTCATTTTTCGCTGTAAAGTCTTGAGATTTTGATAAATTTAACTCCTGTTCAGGATTGAAATCCAAATACAAAGCCGCTATGATTTGATCAGGATTATTATTTAAATCCAAAATGAAAGGCAAGATTTTTTTTAGCTCTGGTTCTAAAGTAGATAAAGTTGCTAAAATGTAACCAGAAGAAGGACGGCGGATACCATCGTAATCTTTCCAAATTCGCATTTTCACCAGCCAAGAGCGATTTTGTTCATAATAACTCAGCCACTTCGTTTTTAATGATTGACGTAGATGCTGAATATCCATTCATTCCCTCGCTTCTTATTTTGCACCAAATTACGGAATTTAAGTAGATTAACACAATAAAACCAAACTGTGTAAAGAAAAGTAAAATGAAAACTTCTTGACTCTTCTCTCTTGCCTATTTCCTAATGAAACTGATAATAAAGCATTTTCTTGACCCTTTTACCATTTCATAAGACCTCGCGGTAAGTGGGAAACGACACGGGGGGTTTTAACCGCTGTGGTTTTTGGTGCATCTTGACAGCCTCCATATTTTTCGCTAGGATAGTCCCATGGTCAGAAAAAGTAAGCACAATGCTTTCAGCGGAGTGTCTAGTGGCTGTTTGGTACAGCCTTTAAGAGTGAAAATCTCTTAAGAATCTCAGCAGCTAAAGCCGCTGAGAGTGTCAATCTAACTGATTATCAATCCTTTACTTGCTAACCATTCACTATTAAATATTCGTGATTGATAGCGAGAACCACTGTCACACAAGATAGTTACAATAGTATGTCCTGGTCCCAATTGTTTAGCTAAAGCCACAGCCGCGGCTACATTAATTCCCGTTGAACCGCCCATTAATAAACCATCTTTTCTTAATAGCTGATAAACTACACGCAAGGCTTCTGAATCATCAATTTGGATAGCGTCATCAATAGGTGCACCTTCCATATTGGCGGTAATGCGACTATTACCAATCCCTTCAGTAATAGAATTACCTTCTATTTTGATTTCACCGGTTTTGATATAGCTGTATAGTCCACTACCCAAGGGATCAGCAACAATACATTTTACGCCGGGATTTTGTTCTTTTAGATACATTGCTACACCAGCATAAGTACCACCCGTACCAGTAGAGGCCACCCAGCCATCAATTTTACCATCGGTTTGTTGCCAAATCTCTTTACCTGTGGTTTCATAATGGGCAACACGATTGGCTAAATTATCAAACTGATTAGCCCAAATGGCGTTTTCCATTTCTGCTGCAATTCTACCAGATAGTTTGACGTAATTATTAGGATCTTTGTAAGGTACGGCAGGAACGGGACGAACTTCAGCGCCCAAGGTAGTCAAAGCATCTATTTTTTCTTGAGATTGGGTGTTGGGAATAAAAATCAAACATTTGTAACCTTTGACATTGCAAATATGCGCTAGTCCAATTCCCGTATTTCCCGCAGTTCCTTCAACTACTGTACCACCGGGTTTGAGCAGTCCTTTTTTTTCTGCATCTTCGATAATGTACAGCGCTGCACGATCTTTTACCGAACCTCCAGGGTTAAGAAATTCGGCTTTGGCCAAGATTTCACAACCTGTTTCTTCGCTAAAACTGTTTAGACGAATTAATGGGGTGTTACCAATTGTACCAACAAATCCATTTTTGATATCCATTTTGCACATACCTGAGTGTTTACAATTATTTTAATTTTTCCGATGTCTCACTCGTTCAGGACTACCGGTAGGAATTGCGGCAATTAATTTTTGAGTATATTCTTCTTTTGGTTGAAGATAAATACTTTCAGATGTCCCTGATTCGACAATTTTCCCTTGATTCATGACCAAAATGCGATCGCTTAAAAATTTCACTACACTTAAATCATGGGAAATAAAGATATAAGTTAGTTGAAAATCGGCTTGTAATTCTTTCAATAAATTTAAAACCTGCGCTTGTACAGAAACGTCTAAGGCTGAAACTGACTCATCACAAATAATAAATTTAGGGTTTAAAGCTAAAGCTCGTGCAATACAAACTCGTTGACGTTGACCACCTGAAAATTGATGAGGGTACTTTTTCATGTCGTCCGCACTTAAACCCACTCTTTCCAACAGTTCTACTACCCTAGCTTGTTGCTGTTGTTGGGAGTTACCAATACCATGAATTAACAGGGGTTCCACAATGGCTTTCCCAATCTTAATCCGGGGGTTGAGGGAACTAAAAGGATTTTGGAAAATAATTTGCATTTCCCGTCGTAAGTGCTGCAAGGTTTTCCCGGTTAGATGAGTAATATCTTGTCCAGCAAACAATATTTGACCGCTCATCGGTTCGATTAGTCGCAGCAAGGTTCTACCTAATGTAGTTTTACCGCAACCAGATTCTCCCACCAATCCCAAGGTTTCTCCAGGAAAAACATCAAAGGAAACGCCATTCACTGCCTTATGATAACGTTTGGTGCTGCCAAATACTCCCCGCACTGGAAAACCGACTTCTAGGTTACTAACTCTCAACAGAGGTTGATTTCTACTAAGATTTGCTAATCTGTCGTTGGTCTCTTCCTTAGTAATTTCCGCTGGTTGTGCGGGTTCTTTGGTCTGAATTGTGACTTTACCAAATTCATCTTCTGTGACACTCATGTAGTCAGAAACAGTCAGCAGTTTGTGGGGACGATGATTAAGATTAGGACGACAAGCTACAAGTCCTTTGGTATAAGGATGTTGAGGATTATTAAAAATTTGTGCTGCTAGACCATTTTCGACAATTTTACCCTTATACATGACTGCTACTTGGTCAGTAATTTCCGCAATTAACCCCAAGTCGTGGCTAATAAAAATCATTGCCATATTGCGACTTCGTTGTAATTCATACAACAATGTCAGAATTGTTGCTTGCACGGTCACATCTAAAGCTGTAGTTGGTTCATCAGCAATTAGTACAGATGGATTACAGGAAATAGCCATTGCAATCATAACCCGTTGCAATTGTCCTCCAGATAGCTGATGAGGATATCTTTCCAGCATTGCTTCTTTGTGTTCTTTTACCAACTGTGCTAATTTAAAACTATCTAATTCCGAATAGTTATGATCAAGATACTGTGTTTTAATTTGCTCATCACTAGGTAAAAGGTTAACTTCTTGTAAACCTGCAATTGCGATTTTTTTAGCTGCAATTGCATTGACATTTTGATGTCGCATAATTGCTTCTTGCAACTGAAAACCGATACTATAAACCGGATTTAAAGAACTCATTGGTTCTTGAAAAATCATAGCAATATCACCACCTCGATAAAGCTGCATTTCTTCAGGTGATAATGTTAATAAATCCAGTGGTCGACCATTTGTCCGAGAAAATAAAATTTTCCCTCCAGTCACTTTTCCGGGATATTGCAACAAACCCATAATTGCTAAAGCTGTAACTGACTTTCCACTCCCTGATTCTCCCACTATTCCTAGAGTTTCACCCTGATTTAACTGGAAACTAATATCATCAATAGCTTTTACATTGCTACTATTGCTGATAAATTCAACTTGTAGATTGCGAACCTCTAAAACTGTTTCTTTCATAAAATTGGCAAACAAATTAATTAAAAATGAAAAATGAAAAATGAAAAAACACTTTTAACTCTGTCTCTTTACCTTGGGCTTTTTCTCTGTTATAACTTCTGCAAAATATCTGGTAGTAATTGTCCTGGAAGTTTAGATAGAGCTAAATTTTGTCCTTGGATTCCTAACTCATTATGAAAAACACGAATTATACTGATAATGTAGCCGATTGTTGTTTGATAATTTTCTGTTTCTCTATCAAAGCCAATTAATGCGGACAAATGATTTTCTAAAGCGGCTTGTAAATGTTGAGAGAGTGTTTTTTTATCACCATTAAAATGTACACTTTTCACTAAGTCATGATGAGCTAATGCTAAATTATTATGTGCCATATATAAATCAAAATTTAAAACTAGATTACTAAGTGAGTGAGCGGTATTCACAGCTTCTTGATAAGCATGAATACATAATTTTATAAGTTTTTGTTGATCTTGGCTTGTTGTTTGGGGCTGATTTGCCAAATGCCAATAAGCGATACCCAGATTATTTTGAGTAGCAGCATAACCCTGGGGAACATCAATAGACGTTCGATATTTTAATGCTTCATTGTAAACCTGAATTGCTAAGTGGAGATTTTCCATTGGTTGTTCATACTGAGAAAGATTCCAATAAGCCGTACCAATGTTATTTTGAATCATCCCATATTTTAGGGGTTGATCTGTCGGTTGATAGTGAACAACCGCTGATTTATAAGCAGTAATTGCTTTTGTGAGATTTTCCACAGGTTGATCATACTGTCCTAAATGCCAGTAAGCTGTACCTAGGTTATTCTGACAAGCAGCATATTTTAAAGGTTCTATCTCCTCCTGTCGATAACGTAGTGCTTCACTGTAAGCAATAACTGCAAAATTCCAATTTTCTACGGTATCAGCAAACCTAGCTAAATCACCATAGGCAGTTCCAAGATTATTTTGAATACGGGCATAGGTTTCTGGGTGAGTATCAACTGTAATCAGCTTAAGTCCTAATTTATAAAAATCTATTCCTTGCTGAATATAAATTTTCGACTCTTCAGAATTATCAGGGGCACGGTGTAATATCCAGTAAAGTGTCCCCAAATCATTTAAAATATCTGGAAGTTGTGGAGAATTTTCATCATGACTAATTGCTTCTTGATAAGCTAAAATTGCAATCATTAATTTTTCTACCGTTGCTTGTCCTTGCTCAATCTGCAACCGATAGAAATTACCAAGATGATAATAGGCTTTTCCTAATTCTTCTGCTTTGGATTCTTGAATATGTAATTGTTCAATTTCCCAGAGCATTTGTTGAACTTGATCATAATCATCAGCATTAATTTTTGCCTTAATTAATCCTTGTAATTCTTGGTTAATATGAGCTAAGGTAAATGAACTCTGATCATTAGTAATTTGAGGGGACAGAACCGGAGATTTTTCTGGTATTTCTGTGATTAAATCTGTGGTTTTAGTTACAAATAAATCAGGTTTGTTTGTTAGTTTGGTGTCTTGAGAAATTGTTTCTTCATTAACAATTAAATGAGTCAGATTTTCTCGCTCTAAACTACGGGAATCAGCTACAACCTCTGAATAACCTCGATTATCTATAGTTGGTGTCGGTTCTCCCGCAAAGACAAATACACCGGTGTGACATTGCCAAAATTTGGGTGCTGATTGCTGAATTGCAGATAACCAAGGATGAGAAACCCAAAATAATAAACTAGATTCTAAAAAGTGACTAGATTCATGACCAGATAAATGTTGTTGACCTAAATGGAGATAATTCAAAAATAACCGCTGTATTGCAACTGGTTCTTTAGTGAGCATTTCCACCCCCACAATCTGAAATCCAGGAATTGGTAAGGAACGGAGGGGATTCTCTGTTGATCCTCCAATCAGTGGAGGTGGATAATTAGCTAACCATTGATTAATTTGCGCTATAGGATTGGGATCGCTTAAATTTAGACGTAGAGTAACTAACCGTGGATAAGCTGGTGTACTAATGTCTCCACGGACTTGCTGGTATAATACTTTGCCGACTGGATAAGCGAGGGTTGAGTGTAAACGTGCTGCTATCCGGTTTCTTAAATGTAAATCATCACATATAGCAAATAAAATTTGTCTACGTAAACCCAGACTCAGGGTTAGTTTTAGACGTTTATATACTTGCTGATTCAAACTGACGTTTTCTGTGTGTACAGTTTCATTCACACTTGTATTTGGCTGGGTTTTTGCCCTTTTTTCTGTATACATCCCGACTGAATAAATTAAATTAAGTATTAATGTCACATCTCATAATTTGGATTTTCCCGGAGATGTTTTCTTGTTCAGGATGAATCAAGTTTTACGAGCTAGAATGTTAAAAAAAGACTATATTATCTTTTTATTTCGGCATTCTAACAAAAAATCAGGTTCTTGATCAATATCAGAACCTGAAATCAGGAAAAGTTAAAATTTAAAGGACTGTTTTCCAATTAACTAACATTGGAAACAGTGAAAGCCACAAAGATTACCCCTGCGACTAAAAGCATGGCTACAACTCCTAAGATAATATAATTACGCTTTTGAGAGTTTGTTGGAGGTTCGGCTTGATAAACTTTGGGCTCTTTAGCAAAGTTATTGAGCCGACCGCCTTCTTCACTTGTATAGGGCATGAAGTAATTCCTTGTTATGTTTGTTGATTTAATGTTACATAAATTTTACATCACTCTCATAAAAATAGACAAATAGTTACTTGAATTAAAATTCCTAGTATTTTGGCTGATATCTTGACAAAATAGACATTTCATGGTTAATTTTATACTATTTTGTTTGACCTGACTACTAATTCAGGAATATCTCTATACTAATGTCATTATAAATACATTCAGCCTTTTTAACTGCGTTGGAGTCAGTGCTACTATTTTGTTGTGCTGGGGGCTTTTTTGTGCCTATTTTTTTATACTTTGATTATCTCAAATATTGTTACATTTTGTCTTTAACTGCCTTATTATTGGTTATAAATGTTAATCTTTAATTCCTAAAGCAAAAGCCTGGATGATTTTTAATATTTGTTTTTTAGGTTACAATAGAGAATACACTTTAATCAGGTGATTATCATGACAAAATCTACACCGCAAAGGGTTGTCCGTCGTGGTCGAGTATTTCCCGAAATTCAGTGGACTCAAGAACAAAAAGCTCAGGAAAAAGCGAGAAGACAGGCTTTTTCTGATCGTTGTTGGGCAATTTTTGAGCGGTTAAAACCGGAAATACTCGATAAATACTATGGTTGGTATATTGCTATTGAACCTGATAGTGGGGATTATTTTATTGATCAGGACAAGGAAGTAGCCAGTAAAATGGCCAGAGAAAAGTATCCTCATGTTATTCATCATATTTATGGCATTAATGAAACGGGAGTTAGTGGCAGCATAAGATAGAGGGAAGATTTGGAGAAAATGGACAAATTTATTTGGACATTGATTTAATTGATGGAGATAATTTCAGTTTTCCTGTAGAAACAATGTTAGATACAGGATTTACTGAATATTTAGCCATGAATAAACAAGATGTACAAAGTCTTGATTGGCCTTTTTTACGTCAGAATAAATTAAGAACTGCTCAAGGAGAAACTGAATTTGATGTTTATCATGGTAGGGTAATTATAGATGGTCAAGAGTTTGAATTTCCTGTATTTGCTGGAGATGAAATACAGGAAATTTTACTGGGTTCTCGATGGTTGAAGTTGTTTGTTTTAGTTGCTAATTATGGTGAAGATAGGGTAAGTTTAGAGTTAAATAAATGAATTTTAAATAATATTTAATAATATTTGTTTAGATCGAAAAAATATCAGTAATTTAAAAACATACCTCTTTACAGACAAATTCGATACCCAGTGTTATCCTGATTAATGTCTTGGTGTAGTTATTTTTGATGTATAAAGATATGTAAAGAAGTTAGTAATTTTTCAAAATACTTAGTATAATCAAAATTTAGCTAAACTTTTATAGATCAATCAAATGAGTCAATTTACTCCACCCAAGCTTGCTAATGGAAAGCAACCTGATCAGAATCCTCAATCTTTACAAAAGCAAGGTAATGATAAAACTATGACAAGTCCAATTCAAAAAATATTTTTCGGTTGTCCTGGTACTGGTAAAAGCTACCAAATTTCTAATGATGATCTTGGTGGAGTTGTTAAAGAAGAGTTAGGAATTGATAAAGATGTTCATGCTGAGAATCTGATTAAAACAGTTTTTCATCCAGAATACACCTATGGCGATTTTATGGGAAAATTAATGCCACAGACTAATAAAGATGGAAATGTTTATTATCAATTTTATGAAGGTCATTTTCTAAAAGCACTAGGACAAGCATACAAAAACATTATAGCTGCAAAGGAAGGAGAACTACCTCAAAATGTTGCCTTAGTAATTGATGAAATTAATCGAGGTAATTCTTCAGCAATTTTTGGTACAGTTTTTCAACTTTTAGATCGATTAGATCGATCTAAAAATGGTGTTGAGAAAGGTTGGTCAGCTTATGGAATTAATATTTCTGATTTAGAATTTAGAAAACTTGTAGAACTAATAGGTTTTACAAATGAAACAGTTGATTCCAATAAAGATATTGTGTATAAATATCAAGATAAAGGAAGTCTTGAAGAACTAGTCAGCTTTCCTCATATTTTTAATAAAATCCATATTAAAGTCCACAAAAGTAAAGCCGTTGGTAGTTCAATTCGTATTCCTCCCAATCTTTCCATATTTGGAACAATGAATACTTCTGATAATTCTATCTACTTTATGGATAACGCTTTTAAAAGACGTTGGGAATGGGAATATGTAGATTGGAGTCAAGATGATGATAAAAAATTAGATACTGTCATTTTAGAAGGGTATGGAAATGGTAATTTAAAATGGAAAGATTTAGTTAAACAATTCAACGACTTTATTAAAGATAACCATAATTCTGTCAGAAGTGGAAGAATAGAAGATATGCAGATAGGTTATCGTTTTATAAACACAGGTAAAGTTACAGAAGATCAGATAAAAAATAAACTGATGTTTTTTATTTGGGATAGTGTTTTTAATCGAGACAAAAATCCACTTCGAGAACTGTTAGGATTTGACAAGAATGATAAACAATTGGTAACTTTTGGAGATTTTATTAAATCTCATAAAGAATTTGTTGAAAAACTTTTAGACTATAAAGCAAAATGATCTAATTGATAATCATCATAATTTCCTCTTTGTTCAATAATGTTGTTGATGTATTATGTGGGACTTTTCAAAACTCAATCTTAAAATAACTTCAGACTTTGTAGGTATTAAATCTGAACCTGAAGGATATGCTTTTTATTTACCAAAAGGTTTTGATGATTTTATTGCTAAATATCAAAATGAAACTAATTCTGAGGATAGTAGTAAATTTAACAAAGTGCGTGATTTTTTCTTTTTAATGTATCGCACATTCAGAAAATTTGATCGTGATAATGAAAATAATTCCAGAGTTACCAGAAAAGATGCTAAAAATGAGAAAAATCAAGATCAACCAACTTTGAGTACAGGTGGTATTAGCTTAGAATATGAAGAAGAAAGTGAGTGTATTTTATACAGTAAACTTTCTATGATTGAACGCATATTAGAAGCTTATGATGATTTAGCTATTAATTCTATTGAAAAGAAAGTTAGACGTAGTGAAGAAATAGACCATTCTAAAATATATAAATATTTAGATCGAGCTATTTATCTAGATAATGGAGCAATTTATATTGATGTCATGGACTTACCACGTCCTATGATTAGTTATGAAAGTACCGATATAGTTAATCTTTATTGTTTTATTCTGAATGAAATTATTGAACAATTACAGGAAGATGTACCGGATCATGTTTATGCTAGAAGTCAAGATATTCGATTTCTTTCCCAACGATTTAGAGATAATTATTTAACTATTAATCACTCTCTTTTTAATCAAGATACTTTTGAGGAAACCATTACATTTTGTAAAGAAGCTCTTGATAATATAGATAGAAATACTCATTATAAAGATGCTGATTACTGGGGACTGTATGAAGCTATTGAGATTTTTTTATATGGAGGATTAAACCCAGATTTAAATGATGGTGATTTTTGGGGAATACAAGGAGAACAAGGTTTTGATAAAGTTTGGGAGGATATGTGTCAAACTTATTTCTTTAAGAAAAATTTTAAGCGAGATAAGAATGATTTTGATAATATCTGTTTTGCGGATACTGATATTCCAATAGAGGGTTATAAAAATGATAGAAGTAAAAACCCTCAATTTTATAGAGCAGCAACAGAAGAAAATAGAGTTGGTTGGTGGGGTAAAGATACAGAATTAGACAAATCTGGTAATCAGTGGTTATATCGAAAAGGATATCCAGAAGTCAACCATCTCAATACTGGTGAGGGATTATCTTGGAGAGAGGTATTCTGTATTGAATGGCATTTAAAAATTAGAACCTTTCCTAACTTACAATATCAAAGAAATAAATCTGATAGTAGTGAATTCTTACGCCGTTATCCAACACCTGATCTAATTTTAAGAGAAAAAAGCAACGGTTCTGAATACTTCAAAATTATTGACTTCAAAAATATTCCTTTGAAAAAATATGAAGATTATAGAAATAAATCTTTAGAAGAATTAGAAAAAACGGATTCAGGTCATAGCTATAAAGTAGCTTTAGAAAAACAACTTGGTTACGAATTAGCATTACAATTAGCTTTACAGCGAAAGTTTCCTAATATTCTGATACAAAACCAATTTTTTATTCCTTTTTATTTTACTGACAAAACGGAATATGATCAAAATTCTTTGGGAAATATAGAATCTAGATTTAATATTAGAGGTATTAAAATATTTAAAGCAGATTTTGAGGTAATACAAAAGGTATATTTAGGAATTATTGAAGCATCAGATGTTTTAGTCCGTTCGGAAAATTATTCTCAGCAAATTCGTCATAGTAACCCTTCGAGAAAACAGACAGAAATTGTTTTGCTAGAAAATCAAACCTTAAAAAGTGAATATGTTCCTTTAATTTCCTTTCAAAATGAGAAGCAAAGGAAAGTTGCTACAGATTATATTATTGAAGAAGTTGAAAAATTCTTTGAAGAAATAAAAAAAGAAATAGAAGTAAATATTCCTAATCTTGTAGAATCTTACTTTCCCTATTCGGAAAGTATTATTCATCAAGAATTTAACACAATTTATGAAGAATTTAAGACAGTAAAAATAGATTATTTTTATGATAATTTATTTTATGATTTAGGTGAAAAAGAAGAAGATAGAGATCAAAATGGAAAGTTAAAAATGAAAACCAAATGGTGTATTACTTTTCATATTAACTCTACTCCTATTAAAGTTCCTAATCTGACAATACCGAACTCTGATTTACCTCGTAGATATGGAACTATAGATATTGTTGGTACTCCAATTCTTTACTATATTTATTTTACACTTCCAGAAATATTATATTCCATTATGCCAAAAAAACCCATTGTATCAAGAAGAAGAAACTAAGTTAAAAACCATTCCTAAATTGATCTCAAAAATGGAGAAGAAAATAAAAATTAATGCTGATGTCATTTATAATAGAATTATAGCCTAGTAGTAGAGGTGAAACAATGACCATTGAACAAGCAGTTTTAGAAAACCTGCGAGAGTTACCAACCGATAAACAACAAGAAGTTTTAGATTTTATTCAATTTCTCAAACATAAACTGTCACAAATAAAAGAACAAGTACAGGAAGAACCATTACAGAATAAAGGAGATAGCTTTTGGGAAGGGGTTTTAAGGTTTCGAGAAACAATTGAAAGAGAAGGAATTGAATTTACAGATGAAGATTTTGCTAATTTAAGAGATCGTAGTCCAGGACGCGAGATTGATTTATGACAGTTCGCTTTTTACTAGACTCTAATATTATCTCAGAACCGAGTCGGCCAATTCCCAATACTCAGGTTTTAGATCAATTAAATCGCTATCGTTCAGAAGTAGTAGTAGCAAGTCTTGTTGTTCATGAAATCCTTTATGGCTGTTGGCGTTTACCAGCATCTAAACGCAAGGATTCTTTATGGAAATACATTAAAGATTCTGTGTTAGATTTGCCTGTGTTTGATTATGATATCAATGCTGCAAAATGGCACGCACAGGAAAGAGCTAGATTATCAAAAATTGGTAAAACACCTGCTTTTATTGATGGACAAATTGCGAGTATTGCGTTCTGCAATGACTTGATTTTAGTAACAAACAATATGGCAGATTTTCAGGATTTTGAGGATCTGATAATTGAGAATTGGTTTATTACAGTTGATTAGATTGAGGTGAATTACAGCAGTTTCCGATATTATGAAGTACAGATATTAATAATAAAACTCTTGTGGTGCGGGCAAGATGCCCGCACAAGGTGTACCTCACTCAAAGCTACTTGCTGTATGATAGAAGGAGACAATATTTGCCATTGAAATTAGACAGCGATTCCGACTTCTGGAAGAAGCCGGGGATCTAAGTACAACAAAACTAACCAGTAATCGTTCCCGTTACAGGTGAACTCGCACTAGCATACTCTTTAATAGGCATTCTACCGGATAAATAAGCTATGCGACCCGCCACAGTTGCTAAATTCATCGCATAAGCCATGGCTGGAGCATTTTCAGCCAAAGCGATCGCACTATTAATCAATAACGCATCCGCCCCCAATTCCATCGCCTCAGCAGCTTGTGAAGGCGCACCAATACCCGCATCTACCACCACTGGTATTTTAGCATTTTCAATAATAATCCGAATATTGGCCGTGGTTTTTAGCCCTTGTCCAGAACCAATGGGCGCGGCTAAAGGCATCACAGTGGCACAACCTACCTCTTCTAACCGCTTTGCTAACATAGGATCAGCATTAATATAAGGTAATACAGCGAAACCTTCTTTAACTAATTGTTCCGCAGCTTGTAAAGTACCTATAGGGTCTGGAAGTAAATATTTAGCATCAGGTATAACTTCTAACTTAACAAAATTATTATCCTCTTGTCCCAATAATTTCGCCATTTCTCTTCCCAACCGGGCCACCCGAATGGCCTCCTCCGCAGTTTGACAACCAGCAGTATTAGGTAACATCCAGATTTTACTCCAATCTAGCGCCTCCGCTAAACCTTCATGTCCCGGTGCATTAGTTTGTACCCGTCGCACAGCTACCGTCACAATTTCACAACCACTAGCAGCGACACTCTGCTGCATTTCTTGAATATTGCGATATTTACCAGTTCCGGTCATTAACCGAGATTTAAAGCTTTTTCCGGCAATAATTAATGGTGAATCTTGAACAGTAGTTTGGAATTCTGGTGTACGGTGTCCGTTAGTAATAGTAGCGGGAATTAACATCGGTGTAGTAGTAGATGACACAGTGGAAAAGCGGGAATAATGAAAATTAGCTAAAAGAGGATCTGCTTTTTGTTCACAAATCAAATCAGCAATTAATGTGGCTGTAATTGGTGTAAGTAAAATCCCGTTGCGGTGATGACCAGTAGCCAAGGTTAAATTATCACAATGACTATTACCTAAAATAGGTAATTCATCGGGTGTAGTTGGACGAAATCCCCACCACAGTTCTTGAAGAGGATAATTTTCTAATTGCGGATACAGTTGTATCGCTGATTGCAATAAATCTTGAATACCTTTCGGTGTATTTTCGGCAGTGAATCCCACATCTTCACTAGTTGCACCGATAATAATGGAACGATTGCGTCTAGGAACAATGTAAATATTTTCACCGAATAATATCCTAGTTAACGGTAATTCTGTCACAAAATCTGGAACTCTTAAACTCAACATTTGTCCTTTACGGGGACGCATTGGTAAAGGTAATAATTGATTTGTCCAAGCACCAGTAGCTAAAAGATAATGGTTAGCGTGAAATAAACCAGCATTAGTTTGTATACTAGTAACTTTTCCCTGTTGTTGAGAAATTGCTTCTACTGTAATTCTATCTTCAAATATAACACCCAGATTTTCAGCCGCAGTCCGCAGAACTTTAATTAAGACTCGATTATCAACTTGCCCGTCTTCAGGATACCACCAACCACCGACCACATCAGCACCTAAATCTGGTTGATATTGGTTAATAGTGTGTTTATCTAACCAGTTAGCGTTTTTGTATTGTTTGTTTTCAGGTTGTTTATAAACTGGTGCAAGAATACCACAAGGCCAATAACCTGTATTTAAACTTGTTAATTTTGTTAATTTTTCCGTCCAGTCTAAATATAAGTTACGCGATCGCCGACATAAAGTCAACATCGCTTCATTAGTAATATTTTCCGCATCAGGGGCTAACATTCCCGCTGCGGCATGGCTGGCTGCGGCAGTAAAATCACGGCAAAGCACAGTTACATTCGCGCCTCGTAATTTCAGTTCGACACCGCAAGCCAACCCGATAATACCACCACCAATAATTAAAACATCATTAGTCATTTAGTCATTTAGTCATTAGTTATTTAATTAATAGACATCTCCAGAAATAAAATATAAGTATTCTAGAACCCTTGTAGAGAGGTTACATAGAACGTCTCTACATTCTTTTTCGGAGATGTCTTAATCATTGGTCATTGGTTCTTTAAATTTGACTTTTGACCTTTGACTGGATTTTTCCCCAGTTACCACAAAGCCCGAATTGGTTCTTTTCCCTGACTATCATTACTACTAGTAGTTGAATTACTCTCCGTAGCAAAAGTTTCATCTGTAGGACTGGAATTGTCACTACCATTACTAGTGTTCTGTGCAGTAGTAGAAGAATTGTTTGTGGTTCCCGTAGAAAAATTACTTTGGGCTACACTAGTATTGCTGCCTTCATTGCGAGAATTGTTTCTACTTGTGGTTTTGGAGTCATTATTACTAATATTTTCCGAATTATTACCATTTGCAGCACTATTAACATTAATATTAGCCGGAAGAACACTAGATGCTTTACGTCCTAGGGGAACATTAGCAGTTTGTTGTCCACCCATAGGAAAGTTAATTCCTAATAATGTACCTAATAAAATTGCTACGCCGCCAGCCATTAAAATCAAGGGTGTCCATTTACCCATCTTTTTCTCTCCTTGTTAACCTTTTGGTGTCCAAACTAATTGGGGACTTTGATCTTAAAACCCATGAAATTTTGTTACTTTGATATCACCTAAAACCTGAATTTGACAAGCTAAACCCAGACTAATTGTAGGAGAATAAGGAGGAAGAGAACGTCGAGTTTGCTTACGCCAATTCCCTGTGGATACTTCAACTTCTACATTAACCGCAGAAGTACCACAAGCGCCATGGCTTGAGAGTTGATAATTCCAGAGCCATTGTAGGGGTCAATACCATGTTATCGGGGAACTTTGTGTAAATTGGTTTAATTTTTATCTACAGCACTTCCCGGTGTTATGAGGTGCATATCTAGCGGGCAAGATGCTCGCACCACAAGAGTTTCATGATTTAATTTTGTACCTCATCAGTGCGGAAAACGCTGTAACTAGGGAATATGGAAATTACTAAGATAGCTTTGTGTTGTATATTTATACTACAAGGTTGTCTTTTAGGTGTCAGTGTTCAATTAAAGGTTCACCAAATTTTTATGATTACAACCCCCTTAAATCAACTTTGGCTCTATGACACTACTCTCCGTGACGGAACTCAACGGGAAGGATTATCGGTGTCTATAGAAGATAAGTTACGCATTGCTCACAGACTTGATGAATTAGGTATTCCTTTTATTGAAGGTGGTTGGCCCGGAGCAAATCCTAAAGATGGTCAATTTTTCCAGCAACTTCAACAAAATCCCCTCAAACAAGCAGAGGCGGTCCCTTTTTGTTCTACCCGTCGTCCACATACCAAAGCCGCAGATGAACCCATGCTCCAGGCGATTTTGGCGGCTGGTACGCGCTGGGTGACTATTTTCGGGAAATCCTGGGATTTGCACGTTACAGCCGGACTCAAGACCAATCTAGAGGAAAATCTAGCGATGATTGGGGATACAATTGAGTATCTACGTTCTCAAGGACGGCGGGTAATTTACGATGCTGAACATTGGTTTGATGGTTATAAGCAAAATCCTGATTATGCTTTACAGACCCTCAAAGCAGCAGCTACAGCAGGTGCAGAATGGTTAGTTTTATGTGATACCAATGGTGGAACTTTAGCTCATGAAGTTTCGCAAATTGTTAAAGATGTCAGTTGTCAAGAAATTCACAAAATCGGTATACATACTCATAATGATTCAGAAATGGCGGTTGCTAATGCCTTAGCAGCGGTTATGGCTGGAGCTAAGATGGTACAAGGGACAATTAACGGTTATGGGGAACGCTGTGGTAATGCTAATTTGTGTTCTGTGATTCCCAATTTACAACTAAAACTGGGTTATAGTTGTATCGGTGAACACCAGCTAAGTCAACTTACAGAAGCTAGTCGGTTTGTGAGTGAAGTTGTCAATCTCGCACCTGACGAACACGCACCTTTTGTAGGAATTTCGGCTTTTGCTCATAAGGGTGGGATTCATGTTTCAGCGGTAGAACGTAATCCTTTGACCTATGAACATATTCAACCGGAACTGGTAGGAAACCAACGCCGCATTGTTATTTCTGAACAGTCTGGTTTAAGTAATGTTTTAGCTAAAGCTCGTACTTGTGGAATTGAATTAGATAAGGATCATCCCCAAGCTCGACAAATTCTCCAACGTATGAAGAAATTGGAAAGTGAAGGTTATCAATTTGAAGCCGCAGAAGCTAGTTTTGCATTATTAATGTATGAGGCTTTAGAATGTCGTCAACAGTTTTTTAAGGTTCAAGGTTTTCAAGTTCATTGTGATTTGGTGGAGGTGGAAGCAACTACTAATTCTTTAGCAACTGTGAAAGTATCTGTTAATGGTAAAAATATTCTCGAAGCCGCAGAAGGTAATGGACCAGTTGCGGCTTTAGATGCGGCTTTACGTAAGGCTTTAGTGAACTTTTATCCTCAAATTGCTGATTTTGAATTGACTGATTATAAGGTGAGAATTCTCAACGGAAATAGGGGAACATCTGCTAAAACCCGCGCTTTAGTAGAGTCGGGTAATGGTCAACAACGGTGGACGACTGTAGGAGTTTCTAGTAATATTTTGGAGGCTTCTTATCAAGCTGTAGTTGAAGGTTTGGAATATGGTTTATTGTTACATTTCCAAGCTGAAAAGCTGTTGAAGGTTTAGCAATACAATCTGGGGAGGGGTTTACCCTCCGCTATTTGATGATTTCCATGATGTTATGCTGTAGATATTGTGCAGATAATAATTAGGAATTTATCTCTAATAGAACTTTTAATACTCCTTTGGTTTTGGCTTTTTCAAAAGCCTCTAAACCTTGAGAAAGAGGATAATAAGCATGAATTAAAGATTGAACCTCTACTTTTCCTGTTGCTAATAATTCTAATGCTGGAGCAAAGAGACCGCAACGAGAACCAATGAGGGTAATTTCATCTACCACTAAAGAGGAAGCATCTAAACTGAGATTTCCTGCATAGGTGCTTTTTAAAATTAATGTTCCCCGTGGACGTAAAGCCCGACGAGCAATATTAAAACCTTCAGGATTTCCGGTACAATCAATGGAGATATCGAAATATTTATCGGTAACGCTATTAGCTAAACCAGTTTTTATTCCTCTCGCTGCTAAATTTACTAATTTTTCTTGATGTCTTCCTATTACTAATAATTCACAACCAGTTAAGGCTAAAGTTTGGGCTATTAATTGTCCTAGTTTACCATCTCCAACTACTAATACTCGGTCATTTTTACATATTTGTATTTGTTGTTGAATTTCCAGTGCTGCGGCTATAGGTTCGGTAAAAGTTGCAGCCGCTGTAGAAACATTTTCCGGGACAAGATGCAAATTTTTGACAGGTAAAGATAGATATTCTGCAAATGCACCATGACGATTAACAATACCTAAAACGGTGCGATTTTCGCAATGTCTTGGTTGTCCTCGATCACAAAAACGACAATTACCACAAGCGGCGTTAATTTCACCAACGACTCTTTGATTAATTAACTGTTTTGGACCTTGTTCCACAACACCAACAAATTCATGGCCGATAACACCAGTATAAGGATAATAACCTTTAATTAATTCTAAATCAGTATTACAAATTCCTGCCTGTAAAACTCGGACTAAAGCCTCTCCCGCAGGTGGTTCAGGAAGGGGAATATCAGTGCGTAATTGTAATTGATTATTTTCTAGCCAAAGTCCTTTCATAATTTTGTTAATTTTCGGTTATCAAAATTTTCCACTTTCTAGAAATGGTGTAAATATCGGTACTAAACTTGAATTACTCAGAACCATTGTGGGAAAAGAGCGATCGCTATAATCCATTCCCGGCGATAATGGAAAAGACTCAGAATTGAGCGATACCCATATACTACCCGCAGCTTGAACAATTACCCAAGCACCTGCAATATCCCATACCTTTGGGGTGGCTTCAACTCCTCCCAAAGCCGCACCAGTAGCGACTGAAAGAAAGTTATAACTAGCAACTCCTAACATCCGAATTTTACAGGGAAAACCCGGTTGAATAATGTTGGTACTGCGAGAACAAAGATTAAAAAGGTGGTTTTTGCTGGGAGCATCTTTACTAGTATGAATAGGATGATTATTTAAAAATGCTCCTGTTGGCGTTGTTAAGCCCGATGAACCTGCCCAAAATCCATGAAATGTTTGATTTAATGGTGGTACATAAACATAGCCAAAAATTGGTGTTCCCTGATAAAGTAAGCCTAAGGAAATAGACCAAATGGGAATGCCTCTGGTAAAATTGGTTGTACCGTCTAAAGGATCAATAACCCAACACCATTCCGTATTCGGAAAAGTTTGACCTGATTGTAGCAGTCCGTCGCTATCACTTTCTTCGCTCAAAATTCCGTAACCTGAAAAGGTGGAAACAATAGCATCTCGAATTTCTCTATCTGCCCATTTATCTGATTTTGTGACTAAACTACCATCTGCTTTTTGTGAAGCTTGGACTTGTCCAAAATCCTGCATTAATTGTTTTCCAACTTTCTTAGTTGTGGTTTCTGCAAAGTCTAAAATTGTGTTCCAAAAATCGTTCATTTGTGAGTTGTTAGTAGTTCGTGGTCAGTGGTTGGTTGCAGTTATTAGTTGTGAGATAATTTTAGCACAGATTCATGAACAAGAAATTGGAGATATTATTAGTAGGTTGAGAATCTTCTCAAGACAAATCTATTTATTTAGGATATTTATTCACTACCTGGAACTCATCCTTTAGCAAGTTACTCAGATTCCCACATACAGTATTTTCCGCAACTGGTTTTTGGTAATCTTTTTCTAGAAATATTTATCAAAATAACTGACCACGAACAACTAACAACCTGTAAGGGTAAAGCATAAAGCTAAACCCCTACAAAATCTAACTACAACTTTGTCCCACAGTTAGAACAGAAATTATGATTAGCTTGGTTTTGAGTCCCACAATTATTACAAACAATTGACTCAACAGCAGTCCTTGGAATCGGTTTAGGCAACCCAACCATTTGCGAATTATTTTTACCAGGCGCTACCATAGGATAACAGTTTTCATCTCTGGTAACATGAACATTCACAATCACAGGTCCATCATGTGCCAGCATTTCCGCAATTTTAGCTGCTAACTCTTCCCGCTTAGTAATCACCATTCCCTTGATACCATAAGCCTGGGCTAAAAGCTCAATATCAGGCATTCCTACCTCCATATTAGAAGACGAATAACGCTGACCATAAAAAGCTTCCTGCCATTGTCGCACCATTCCCTGCCAACCATTATTTAAAATTAGAGTCTTGACATTAATACCATATTGTGCTAATGTCCCCAACTCTTGCAAACACATTTGGAAACTGGCATCACCGCTAATACAAATCACTTCGTCATCAGGGAAGGCAACTTTGACACCCATGGCTGCCGGTACACCAAAGCCCATCGTACCTAAACCCGCACTAGAAATCCAGCGTCTTGGACCATTTTTGAGGAACTGGGCCGCCCACATTTGATGTTGACCCACATCAGTAGTATAAAATGCGTCCGGTGCTTGAGTACCAACCTCAACAACTACCTCTTGAGGAGAAATACTATCAGCATAATGAGGGACAATTAAAGGGTAATCTTGTCGCCAACGGTTAATTAAATTTAACCATTCTTTGGTTTGATTAGGTGCTGCTTGACTATTTGCGTTTTGACATCGCTGTAACAAGTCCTTTAGGACATTTTTAACATCCCCCACAATGGGGACATCAGGAACGCGATTTTTACCCACTTCTGCGGGGTCAATGTCAATGTGAATAACCTTAGCCACAGAAGCAAATTCATCTAATTTACCTGTAACTCGGTCATCAAATCTCGCACCAACGCAAATTAATAAATCACAATCTGTAACGGCAAAATTAGCGTAGGCTGTGCCGTGCATTCCCAACATTCCCAAAGACAGAGGATGATGTTCATCAAATGCACCGATACCCATTAAGGTAGTAGTGACGGGGATATCAAATAATTCTGCGAGTTGTTTAACTTCTTCATGGGCATTAGCAGCGATCGCTCCTCCTCCAACATACAACAAAGGGCGACGACTTTCCCGAATTAATTGAATAGCCGCATTAATTTGACGAGGATTGCCCTTGACCGTAGGACGATAGCCAGGTAATTTAATCGAACCCGGTAAAACTGGAACATAATCAAATTCCTCTAAAGCCACATCTTTAGGAACATCAATTAAAACAGGTCCAGGTCTACCAGTGCTGGCAATATGAAAAGCTTCAGCCACAATCCGCGCCATATCTTTAGCATCACGAACCACATAAGAATGCTTAACAATGGGTAAGGTAATCCCATAAATATCTGTTTCCTGAAAAGCATCTGTACCGATTGCGGCTCGTGGTACTTGTCCTGTGACTACAATCATGGGTATAGAATCCATGTAAGCTGTAGCAATACCCGTAACTAAATTGGTTGCTCCAGGACCTGAAGTACCAAAGCATACTCCCACTTTACCAGTAGCACGGGCGTAGCCATCAGCGGCGTGGGATGCACCTTGTTCATGTCTAACTAAGATATGCTTAACCGTACCCCCAGCTTCTATTTTATAGAGGTCATCATAAATCGGTAGAATTGCGCCACCGGGATAACCAAAAATATGCTCAACACCATGACGGATTAGACTATCTATCAATGCAAAACCGCCAGATGCCCGTTTTGGTGAGGGAACTGACGAATTAGATACAGGAGAGGGCTGATTATTTTCAGATTTTGGGAGACTGATTTGAGAAGACGAAACCACAGTTAACCTCAAATTATAGCTAAAATTAACGCTTAGATTCTGTATTTAAAACTTCATTTTAAGTTAAAAATTCTCACAATTGTAGACGAAGCTTTATTGATTAGCACTAAGAATGATTTTGATTGTACGATTTTTAGGTCACATCTTGCAATACCCGCCGAGTATTTTGCCAAGTCCAGACACCAATAGCCCCCACAACTAGACTCATTGCTAATAAAACCGCTGATAAACCTAAGGCATTAACTAATTTAGTGGTAATTAATAAAGGTGCGGTGAGGGCGATATTAATGGCATGATTTTGAAAGCCAAAGACCTTACCGTGCATTTCTGAAGGTGTTTGTTGTTGAATTAAAGTTTGCATTGGCACGTTAACAAAAGCAGCACCCACGCCCAAGAAAATGCAAAGTCCTAATGCTACCGGTTGGTTATCAATGAAAATGAACAAACCCAAGGAAAAGGCCATAATCAAAAACCCAAATAAAGGTAAGGGTTTATGATGGAGACGATGACCAAAATTTCCTAAAATGGCCGCACCTATTACCATACCCACCCCGGCCGCGGCCACAAAAGAGCTAAATTCTTCTGGTGCTAAATGTAACCTTGCTGCCATGCCAATGGCTAATTCTATCAAGGCCGCAAATACACAGTATAAGGTGACTATTTGCAGCATGGCATTCCAGACCAGCCGATTTTGTTTGAGATAGCGCAATCCTAGCAAGAATTCAGCCCAGGGATTAATTGCGGGTGTGGTTTTATCAATGTGTCTGTGTTCTCGAAACTGAATTGGCATCATAATCACGGCAGAAAGCAAGTATAAGCAGCCGACAACTAATTCTTTACCAAAGCCCTTGTTAAAGCTTTCAAACCAATTCAACATGGGAGTAGCCACAGCATTACCAATAATCAATGCTGCCATCATGGTACTACTAAATAAGGCATTGGCCGCCATTAAAGCTTCTTTTCTCACCAACAGCGGAATTGAAGCTTGTTCTGCTGGAGCAAAAAACTGGGTGACGGTGGAGATAGCAAAGGTGAAAAATAACAGAATTGCAAATTCTCGTGGTAAAAAGGGAATTAACACCATGAATATCCCCCGCACCAAATCAGAACCTACCATAATCAGTTTTTTTGGCACACGGTCAACGATTACACCACCTGCAGAGCCAAATAATATTGCTGGTACTGTAAATGCCATGTATAAATAAAAGCGTGAATCACCATTAATTTGATTAATGGGTAGGTAGAGTTTGAGTAAGGCAATCATTAAAACAAAGAATACCTTATCTGCTAATTGGGAAATTAGTTGACCAATCCACAGGAGGATAAAACCCCGATTTTTTAGCAGTGCGGTAAAACCATTATTAACAGCAGCAGGTTCAGTAGGAAGCATCAGATACTTGGGAATGGGGAATAAATAACCACTATTTTTTGTTATAGCGTTCTAAGAGAAAATTGAGAAATTCAGCCGCGCTGAGGTAGTTTTTGGGTGGAGAGAATCCAGGGGAGGGATTTACCCACTTTCCTTGAACAGATTGGGGAGAGTACCACATTGATAAATGGTCAACTGCTGGGTCGGCATAAAAGTTATTTTCGCCTATACCGAGATAAGCTGAAGTCCAATGGGTATAATGATCATGACTTAAACGATGAATAGGAAATTTTCCCACAAGAGGAACTCCCCAACCATCAATAGCAATAAAAGCTTGAACATGACCCCCCAAAAGTTGCCACGCTGTGGCCGCACCTATACCTCCAATTACACCAGCACTAAAGCAAATGAACATAACAGGCGATTCTAGCTTATTACTGAGGCGATTGTACAAAAAATCTAAAATATGAAATGCTGATAAAGTTAAATAACTCTGTCCAGGGAAAACCAGTAAATCTACTGATTTTTGACTAGTTGGGTTTAAGCACCCTTGGATAAAGCTTTGAGTTAATGCTGGTTCATGAATTCCTGGACAAATAATAATAGGCATTTACTTTTTCTCTGGGAAAAGTCTAGAAAAAAATTAAAGATTACAAGTAGGTATACATAATAAAATCAATATATGTTTAGGTTTATAAAAACCGTGAAATACCCTATTCATGAGGGATTAGTTATTTTTATTTCATTACATAGATTGATTCTTTAACGCCAACTTACTTGGATTTTTCCCCCTATTGCTCCTACCAATCTCGCGGAGCAGACACTCGAATTGGCATGAATGGGTTAGTTGTAGAAAACCATTTTATACTTGAAAAGTTTTAGTGATACTATCTTCTACTCTTGTATAAATATAGGTTTCTGGTTCATTAATTTTCTGAGTTTTGAAGATTTTTTCAGCCCGCTCCCACAAATCTGTATCTTCTCCATAAGAAACATTATTAAATCCTTTTAATTCAAAAAATACGTGCCTTTTACAAAAAAATGTGCCTCCTACAACGCATTCTCTAATGTTAATTGTTTGACCAGGTTGAAAATAATCAGGAACGGAAAATTCTTCTTCAATTTCAAACCCACCCACAATCAAGTCAATCTCTGGATTAGCTTCCATAAATTCCAACCGCGATTCTAGATGATTGGGTTTATAAGTGTCATCACTGTCAATAAATGTGATATAGTTTCCAAAGGATGCTTGAATACCCGCATTTCTAGCATAAGCTGCTTTCCGATTTTGATGTTTAAGATAACGGATATGATTAAATTCTTGTAAGTAAGCATTGACAACTTCAAAGGTATGATCTTGACTACCATCATCAACTACAATTAATTCAAAATCCTGAAAAGTTTGTTGCAGTACACTATTTATGCAGTCATTTAAGTATTTTGCACGATTGTAAGTAGATAAAATCACTGATATTGTAGGTTTTGGATGGAAATTTATACTAGGCATTTTCTGGATTCTTACAAAAGTTATGTTTAATTTGAGTATAACTTCCACATTATATGTTATTTATTATGTTATTTATAGATTACGATAAAAATCATCTATTTTTCAAAATTCTTCAATATTGTGAACCAGAATCAGCTTATTCAACAAGGGTTAAATCAGGAGATACAGCAGGTTGCAGGATTATATCCTAAAATTACAGTTGTTATGCCAGTGTATAATGGCGAAAAATATCTTGATACAGCGATAAAGAGTATTTTGAATCAAAAGTTTACGAATTTTGAATTTGTTATTGTTGATGATGCTTCGACAGATAACAGCGTAGAAATTATTAATTCTTATCAAGACCAACGCATCAAATTGATCAAAAATAATGTAAATTTGGGGATACCAACAACTAGAAATAAATGTTTACAAGAATCATCAGGTGAATACGTTGCTGTTTTAGATTGTGATGACTATGCTTATCCATCAAGATTAGCAGAACAACTTGAGTTTATGGAAAATAACCCAGATTTTGGCATGGTTGGGTCTTGGGTTGAATTAATAGATGAAAATGATGATTTGACCGGTGAAGTGTGGAATGAGGACGAACCTAGTCAGAAAATTCCTTGTAGACTGCTATTCCATAACTATTTTGCTCATTCAGCGGTCTTGCTGAGAAGAAGTGCTTTAGATACCGTTAAGATCAATGGAGAGATTTACAGAAAAGATTATCCTAATGCTCAAGATTATGATCTTTGGGTAAGAATCTCCAAAAAATTCAAAGTTTGGAATATTCCCAAAGTTTTAATTAAATATCGTGTACATTCCCATTGTATAAGTCTAAAATCTGCAAATTTAGTTGAACAATTGACCTGTAAAATAGTTACTGAGCAAATGAATAATTTAGGTATTCAACCTACTGATAAACAATTAGCATTACATAGACAGATAGGATCATATAATCCCCAGGAAATTGATACATCTATAGAGTACATTAAAGAAGTAGCAAATTGGTTAACAATCCTCAGAAATGCTAACAAGAATACAGGTGTATATGATCATCATAACTTTAATCAAGTTTTGGCAGATTTACAGTTATCAATGTTTTGTCATTGTCTTAAACAACGAGAAATAGAATTTACTTAAAGTTGATTACTTACAGCCATTCCCGGTGTTATAAGGTACATATCTAGCGGGCAAGATGCCCGCACCACAAGAGTTTTATCATTCAACTTTGTACCTCATCAGATCGGAAAGCGCTGTAAGTCTAATATTCCCCGTTCCCCATCTAAAGTCACTTGTAATCCAACGGGTAAAGCTGCATTAGGGCTATCATGACCAAAGGGGAGATCAGAAACTATGGGAATACCCAAATCACCCAAACAATCGCGCAATACTTCCTCCACAGTAAAACTAGGTATACTGGGGGGTGCTTCACATTTAGTAAATCCTCCCAAGGCAATACCGCGAATTTTAGATAGAATACCACTTAATCGCCATTGAGTTAACATTCTATCTATCCGATAAGGTGCTTCTGTCACTTCTTCAAAAGCTAAGATCACACCATCAAGATTGGGTAAAATCGATGTTCCTAAAAGATGGGTTGCGACTGTCAAATTACCAGGAAGCAAGATTCCCGTACTTGTTCCACCACCCCAACCTTTACCCTTTAAAGGTGCGACAGGACGACCTTCTACCATGTCCAATAGCCTCTGTATTGACCATTCTGGCTCATTAGCTAGGGTGGTGATGACGGGACCATGTACACTGACAATATTGGCGTTGTGGAGACTCCAAAGCAGGGCTGTGATGTCAGAAAAGCCGATTAACCATTTAGGTGAGATGATATTTTCTGGCCAAGTCCAATTTTCTAAAATCCGGGTACAGCCAAAACCACCTCGCGCGCAAAGAATACCCTGACATTCTGGATCTTGCCATGCTGATGCTAATTGTTGAAGACGATGAGTATCTGTACCAGCGAGATAACCATGTTTATTATCTATGTTATCACTAATTTTAACTTGATAACCACGCGCTTTCCAAATTTCTATACCTTGATTAAAAGCTTCAAATTCTCGCAATGCACCACTGGGAGCAATGACGCGGAGTAAATCACCTGGTTTGAGATATGGGGGTAAGATAGGGAGTGACATTGGTAGAAAATGTAAGTAATATTTATATTTTTGGTATTTATCGCTGATTTAGCTCTGTTTAGGGGACTTTTTTCGGGGATAATTCCAAAGTTAATGATTCCTCTGGGTTATTTATTTCATTAATAGTAATTGTCTGATTTTTTACTCCGATTTTTTCCCGCTGGTTGATTAAATAAATACTGATTAATGTGAGAAAAACACCTAACCACTGTATAATTGTCAAGACTTCTGAAAGGAAAATATAACCGAATATTAAAGCAAAAACTGGTGTCAAAAAGGTGAGAGAACTTAAGCTGGTGAGATTTCCACTGGAAGCAAAGTAAAAAAATAAACCATAAGCGATCGCACTACCAAACACAGTAGCATAACTTAATGCCATCCAATCTGATAGTAAAAGATTTTGCCATTGTTGAGATTCTAATACTGAAGAAATTCCCCACAAAGGTAAGCCACCGATAATCATATGCCATCCTGTAGCCATTACTGGATCTGCATATTGGCACACAAACCTAATCATCACCGTTCCCACGGCCATTGATAAAGCTGCGAGTAACATTAACCACTCACCATTATTAAATAACTGTTGCCAATTATCAGTGTAAATGGTGATCCCTGAGTCAAAAAGATTGAAAATCCACTCCTGGGGTAAACCAATCAGACTAATTCCTATAATTCCGAAGCCTAACCCCAACCACCCCCATAACCCAATATGTTCTTGAAATAACCAGAAAGACAGTAAAGCTACTGCTAGAGGTTGGGAGTCTATCATGACCGAACCTAAACCAGCATTGGTTCTAACTAAACCTTCTGCTAAAAAGCCTTGAAATAATGTGCCATCAACTAAAGCAAATATAATAATCCATAACCACGCTAACCAACTTTTAGGTACTGGTTTACCCATGAATCCTGCTACCATAAGAATTAACACCCCCGCAGGTATTAATCTCACTCCAGCCATAAACAAGGGTGTGGTGTGAGGAATTATACCTTTCATGGCTACCATTGCTGTACCCCAAAGGAAAAAAGGAGCAATTAATAGTAGATAAGCTAGAGGATTTTTAGATTCACTGAGTTGCACTTGCATGGGATAATTATGGTTGTTTTTAAATAGATGCAGTAGGGAATAGGGAATATATCCAAAGGACGATTAATCACCAATTACCAAGATGAACAAATTGTAGGATTCTGTGGGGAGAATGTAAATGATCACAACTAAAGCAAGAGTTGAAGATAGTTTTGGGGTTACATTAGCACCATTATCTGTAGAAGAAATTTATAGTCAAGCAGATAATCCTGCTAATGGTGCTGTGGTGCTGATGAGTGGTATGGTTCGTAATCAAACTGATGGTAAGTCTGTGGTAGCTTTGGAGTATCAAGTCTATGAACCTATGGCTTTACAGGTGTTTTATCAAATTGCTGAAGATATTCGTAATCAATGGACTGATGTAAGTCGGGTAGTGATATATCATCGCATTGGTAGATTATTAGTTGGAGAAATTAGTGTGGTTGTGGCCGTGGGTTGTCCTCATCGTGGTGAGGCTTTTGCAGCTTGTGAGTATGCCATTGATACGTTAAAACACAATGCACCTATTTGGAAAAAAGAACATTACAGCGGGATGGGGGAAGATGGATCTGTAATATTACAGTCTAGTTGGGTATCTATTAAAAACTGTAACCATGAAGGAGGGACAGAAGTTTGAGAAACTCCACCCCATTTTTTAGCACATTTTATATATTCTCCCAAAACCTTTTCCCCTGACATAACGACAATTTTTAATGCCAACCTACTTAGTATCATCACTATTTTTTCATAGTATTGACCTAAATCAGCTTAATTATAAACTATATTTGCCCCTTGCGTATCAGGGAAGATTGATCGCACAATTGAACCTACACCGATTTCCATCCAGGCACTTGACATTTCTGCTTCTACGGACTTGACAATACTTTTATCAACTAAAGCTAAAAGTGTGGGACCTGCGCCACTAATTACCATACCGTAAGCACCAGCAGCAATAGCTGCCAGATTTACAGTATCATAACCAGGAATCAAAGCTTGGCGATAAGGTTGATGTAACTTATCTTGTAAGGCTGCTCTTAACCATTCTTCCCGATTAGTTGCTAAACCCCGCAATAATAAACCCAAATGAGAAATATTGAAAATTGCGTCAGCACGACTGATTTCTGTGGGTAAAACCTGACGTGCTTCTAAAGTTGATAGTTCAAAATTAGGAATTGCTACCACGGGAATTATATCCCGATGCCAGGGAATATCGCAAATTTCCCAACCTTTATGACTGGTAGCGGCCAAACGACACCCACCTAACAATGCTGGTACTACATTATCAGGATGTCCTTCCATAGCGATCGCTAATTCCATCACTTGGAACTCAGACAAAGGTGAACCAGCCAACCCATTAGCCGCAACCAACCCCCCGACAATAGCAGTTGCAGAACTACCCAAACCTCGCGCCAAAGGCACACCCAACTTAATTTCTATTTTCACCCCTGGCGGTGTTTGTTGTATATATTGATATAATTTGACAAAAGCTTGGTATAAAAGATTATTCTCATCAGTTTGCAACTTTGGGGCTTCTAAACCGGAGACTTTAATAATTAACTCATCTGTATCAAGGATGGTAAACTTAAACTCATTATAAAGCTTTAAAGCTACACCAATACAATCAAAACCTGGTCCTAAATTCGCTGTTGTAGCGGGAACTTTAACAGTAATGCTAGAAACTACAGACATTTAAGTTAATTGAAAATTTTAATATGAACTACCCCATCTTACAGGTTTTTCGGTATGATCAAAATCACAATCGCCTAAAACCTGAATTATTTTCAAGAGATATCAAGCCCTGTTCACTTGGGCCAGAATTATGGACATATTAGAACTAAAACGCGAAATCGAAACATTGTCTAACCGCCTGGGTAAAACCCAGGACTATCTTTGACGTACCTGCACTCAAAGCTAAAATTCACGACTTAGAGCAAATTTCCGCCCAAACAGAATTTTGGGAAGACCAAAATCAGGCACAAAACACCCTACAAGAACTCAATGATCTAAAATCCCATTTAGATCAGTATTATCAGTGGCATTCTCACTTAGACGATACCAGGGCAGTAGTTGAGCTATTGGAATTAGAAACCGACACAGCATTATTGCAAGAAGCGGAATCTACCATTACCAAACTTAATCATGACTTAGACCAATGGGAACTACAACAACTTCTTTCCGGCACTTACGACGATAAAGGCGCGGTTCTGACAATTAATGCTGGCGCTGGTGGTACAGATGCTCAAGACTGGGCATTTATGCTCATGCGGATGTATACAAGGTGGGCAGAAGATCATGGTTATAAAGTTACCTTGGCTGAAGAATCAGAAGGTGACGAAGCCGGTATTAAATCCGCAACCCTAGAAATTACGGGACGCTACGCCTATGGTTACTTACGGTCTGAAATGGGTACTCACCGTCTAGTCAGAATTTCCCCCTTCAACGCTAATGGAAAACGCCAAACCAGCTTTGCGGGAATTGAAGTCATGCCACAAATAGATAACTCCGTCAAGTTAGATATTCCCGACAAGGATTTAGAAATTAGCACCACCCGTTCAGGCGGTAAAGGTGGACAAAACGTCAACAAGGTAGAAACCGCAGTCCGCATAGTTCACCTCCCCACCGGTCTAGCAGTTCGGTGTACAGAAGAACGTTCACAACTGCAAAACAAAGAAAAAGCCCTAGCCCGTTTGAAAGCCAAGCTGTTAATAATTGCCAAAGAACAACGAGCCCAAGAAATTGCCGAAATTCGCGGTGATATGGTGGAAGCTTCCTGGGGTAATCAAATCCGTAACTATGTATTTCACCCTTATCAAATGGTTAAAGACCTCCGGACAAGCATCGAAACCACAGCTATTACCGATGTAATGAATGGTGAACTTGATATATTCATTCAAGCCTATTTACGACAGGAAAACCAGATAGTTAATGGGTAGAGGAAAATCAGTATCAGTATATCCACTAACTGAAGGATGAAAACAATATTTAAGCCTCTCCTCCTCATCTGGGAGAGGTTTATTAAGGGAGTTTGAATATTTTGCAGCCTTGATTATGAACTAAAACCTATATGTTAAAGTAATAAAGGAAATTACCAGAAATTATCATGGCCAAATCTTCCGCCACAGAATCCCAACCCAGCTATGTTAAACTTGCCATGCGAAACATGGTCAGAAAAGGCGGTACGTCTCTCAAACACTTGGCTTTAACTGCAGTAGGACTGTTGTCTGTTCTTGTGGGTTTAGCATATCTTACCCGCTAAGAGAGGAAAACTTGTGTCTCTACAGGTAGAGTTATATTTAGAAAATTACTTTGATGACTTTTCCTCTAGAGCCGTCAATATTGGTGATAATTACCCTATTCTGCCGGAAACTTGGGAAAATTGGTTTCAGCAATGGTTGGAAGTTCTTGAGGATTATCTACCAACTGCACCTAGCTATGAAATCAGCTTGCGGTTGACAACGGATACAGAAATTCAAACCCTCAATTCCCAATATCGTCAGCAGGATAAACCTACAGATGTCTTGGCCTTTGCCTCTCTAGAAGCAGATTTACCACAAAGTCAGGAAATGTTGGCCTCTATGCCTTTATATTTGGGGGATATTATTGTCTCTATGGATACAGCGCAGCGTCAGGCACAACAGCAGGAACATAGTCTATCTACGGAGTTAGCTTGGTTGACAGCCCATGGTTTATTACATTTGTTAGGTTGGGATCATCCTCAGGAGGAGAGTTTGTTACAAATGTTAAATCAGCAAGTTGTGTTACTGAAGAAAATAGGTATTATTATTAGCCTAGAGTCGTAAATATTTAGTCGCAATTGCAAATCTTAGTGATTAATCAGGTTAATACAATAAAACCAAACTATGTAAAGAAACATAAAATTTCTGAAAACTTCTTGACTCTTGCATGAGTGCCTCTTACCTTGCGATAACGCCAACTTATTTTTATAGAGGAGATCTGGAAAATAGCCTATAATTCCCTCACATTGGATCTGTCCATGAAAATCGGTAAATTATCAGCCTTTTATATATCTTATTCTTTTGTCTATGTCCCCAAAAGTTTCGTCATCATCAACCAATAAGAGCTTACCAACGCTTGTGTCCAAAGATAGGGAACTTTCCTGGCAAATTGCCTCTAATTTATTTGTGAGTTTTAAGTATGCTTGGGCTGGAATTATCTATGGTTTTCAGACTCAGCGTAATTTTCGTATTCATGTGGCTGTCTGTGTCTTGGCTATTGGTTTAAGTTTATTTTTACGGTTGGAAACAGTGGAAATAGCTATTATTTCTATTACCAGTGGTTTAGTTTTGACCTTGGAGTTAGTAAATACTGCCATTGAGTCAATTGTAGACTTAACGGTAAAACAGTCTTATCATGAGTTGGCAAAGGTCGCTAAAGACTGTGCTGCTGGTGCTGTACTTGTCTCAGCTTTAGTTGCATTGTTGGTTGCTTCTATACTAATATTACCGCCTTTATCAAACTTAGTTATGTCTAATTTCTAGATAATGGGTATTGCATTGTGTTTGCTTAAACAATTTTTATGTCTGTTTGGTCTAATAGATGGTAATTGTCAACAAACAATTACTCGTCAAAGATCATCCGTAATTACCCTAACTAGATATGAAATTTTTTCTGGAGAACTTTTTTGATCTTTAAATAAAATTGGGTAAAAATTGTGATATTAGTCATTGATAATTACGACAGCTTCACCTATAATTTAGTACAATATTTGGGAGAATTGGCGGCAGATTTTCCCGTAGCCAATGATCTGCAAGTGGTGCGAAATGATCAGATCACGGTGGATGAAATTAGGAAATTAAACCCAGACGCAGTGGTGATTTCTCCAGGTCCTGGTCGTCCAGATGATGCGGGGGTTTCTCTCAATGTGATTACCCAACTTGGAAATCAACTGCCGATTTTAGGTGTGTGCTTGGGACATCAAAGTATTGGCCAGGTTTTCGGTGGTAAAATTGTCTCTGCTCCAGAATTGATGCACGGTAAAACGTCCCAGGTCTCGCATACAGGGATAGGAATTTTCCAGGGTCTAGAAAATCCTTTGACTGCTACCAGATATCATAGTTTAGTTATTGAGCGGGAAACTTGCCCAGATGTGTTGGAAATTACGGCTTGGGTGGAAGATGGTACAATTATGGGTGTGAGACACCGGAATTATCCTCACATTCAAGGGGTCCAATTTCATCCAGAAAGTGTTCTGACTACTTTAGGTAAGGAACTACTGAGAAATTTTCTGCGAATTTTATGAGGTGAGAATATATGAAACGACGACAATTGATTGGCTATGCTGGGGTTGGTTTAGTAACGGCTGTAATTGCTAATTTAGGTGATCAAGTTCCAGTAAATGCCCAAAATAGTGATGTATCCATTCAGTGGTTAGGTCATACTTGTTTTTTGTTGACTACTGAAAATGTGAAGATTCTTATTAATCCCTTTAATAATTTAGGATGTACAGCTAAGTATCGTCCCCCAATAGTTAAGACGGATTTAGTATTAATTAGTAGTCAATTGTTGGATGAAGGGGCAATAGATAAAATACCGGGAAATCCTAAATTGGTTTATCAACCGGGGGTTTATGAATTTAGAGGGGTTAAGTTTCAGGGAATTACTACTGATCATGATCGTCAAGGTGGAAAACGATTTGGGAAAAATGTGGTTTGGAAATTAACATCAAGGGGAATGAATTTACTACACTTAGGTGGATCTGCTGCACCTATTACCCTAGAGCAAAAAATCCTCATGGGTCGCCCTGATGTCCTATTTATTCCCGTGGGTGGTAGTGCTAAGGCTTACAATGCCCAGGAAGCAAAAGATGCGATCGCTGTCTTAAATCCTAAGTTAGTCATTCCCACCCATTACCGTACCGCAGCGGCTGATAGTGATAATTGTGACATTACCCCAGTGGATAATTTTCTAACTTTGATGCAGGGTGTTAATATCCGCCGGAGTAATAATGATTCTGTGATAGTTAATTCTCAGAGTTTACCGAAAAATACGGAAATTCAGATTTTGAGTTATAAATTTTGACAAGATCCCTGAAGTTTTCAGGGAGTTGGGGATATTGTGGTTATTTATTAACTAATAATAGTTCTTCCTTATCAAGGATATCATAACATTTTTAAAGTTTTTTGTCAACACCAAAAAATAAATTTTTCCCGGTTGTCGTTTTTGCGTTTTTTAGCGAAACATAATGGGGATTACAAAAAGCAGAGTTTTCGGGAATTTTTAATTTTTAATTTTTAATTCCCTGTTCCCTGCTATAAATATAGTTTTTATATATTTTAGATTTTTGTCAATCATCGGGGAGTCAAATGAAGATATTAGTGCTGAGTTGGGAATTTCCACCGAGGATAGTGGGAGGAATTGCTCGTCACGTTGCTGAGTTGTACCCGGAACTAATCAAGCTGGGTCATAACATCCACCTAATTACCCCAGAATTTGGTCCAGCATCTTCGTATGAAGTTGTGGAAGGAATTCATATTCATCGTGTCCAAGTGCCTGCCAGTAACGATTTTTTCCACTGGGTGGTAAACTTAAATGAGAGTATGGGAGAATATGGCGGTAAGTTATTGATGGAAAAGGGTCCATTTGATCTGATTCATGCCCATGATTGGTTAGTAGGAGACGCAGCTATATCGCTAAAGTATATCTTTAAAACTCCCTTAATCGCCACAATTCACGCCACAGAACACGGACGCTGCAACGGTATTCACAATGATACCCAAAGGTATATTCATGATAAAGAATATGCACTAGCTCACAATGCTTGGAGGGTGATAGTTTGTACTGAATATATGCGTCAAGAATTAGTGCGATCGCTATACGTCCCCAGTGATAAAATTGACGTAATTTATAACGGTATTCGTCGAGAAAAGAAAATACATGATCGGGATTTTCATGCTCAAGATTTTCGGCGACAATTTGCGGCAGATGGTGAGAGAATTGTTTATTATTTAGGTCGCATGACCTATGAAAAAGGTGTACCTGTGTTGCTTAATGCTGCTCCTAAGGTGCTTTGGGAAATGGAGGGTAGTGTTAAATTTGTCATAGTTGGTGGTGGTAATACTGACCATCTCAAACGTCAAGCTTGGGATTTAGGGATTTGGCATAAGTGTTATTTTACTGGGTTTCTTTCTGATGAATACTTAGATAAATTTCAAACTATCGCTGATTGTGCAGTTTTTCCCAGTCTTTATGAACCTTTTGGTATTGTTGCTTTAGAAAGTTTTGCCTCTCGCGTACCAGTGATAGTTTCTGATACTGGTGGTTTTCCCGAAGTAGTTCAACACACGAAAACGGGAATTACAACTTGGGTAAATAACCCTGACTCTGTAGCTTGGGGAATTTTAGAAGTTTTGCGAAACCCAGATTATTGTCAATTGTTGGTAAATAATGCTTATGCAGATTTAGAAAAAAGATTTAGCTGGCCAAAATTAGGTAAGCAAACAGAAAAGGTTTATGAGAGAGTAGTGAAGGAGCGAGCAGAAGTTTTTTGGTTATGAGAATCAAAGATGATCCTGATGATTGGCCGTAAAAAAACAGTACAAACCCTGTACGCTAGGAATTGAGCCTGGAAAAATGCGAGAGTTAGAAATGATTGCTGTTTGCTTGACAAGATTTTAATATGACAAAGGCGTTCATAAGTATATCTAGGTATTTGCAAAATGCAAAAAATAGCTTGTTGAAGATGGTAAACCGAATCATAGATCGTTTAACAACCAAGTTAAAGCGATTCTTTCAAGATATCATCGCTAATACTCAACCACCCCAGTCTGAACCAGCTTATAAACTACCTAAATTAGCTGGTCCTGTTCATAACTTAGGTGGTGGTGGTCCTGATGTTGATGACGCTATTCAGTGGATGATTAATCAAGTCAGGGGAAGTAGTAACAGCGACCATAAAGTTAATGTTTTAGTAATTCGTGCTGCTGGTAGCGATGATTATAATCAGCTAATTTATCGCATGAGAGGTGTTAAGTATGTGGAAACTCTGATCATCCGTAATCGTCAAGAAGCGAACAGAACGGATATTTTTGATAAAGTCAGAAATGCTGAGGTAATTTTCTTTGCTGGTGGTGATCAATGTGAATATATTCGTCACTGGAAAAATACTAAATTAGAAGTAGCGATCAAGTCAGTTTATGATAAAGGTGGTGCTGTTGGTGGTACAAGTGCCGGAGCGATGATTCAAAGTGAATATGTTTATGATTCTTGCGCTTGTGTAGATAGCATTGAAACTCACGAAGCACTGGATGATCCCTATGGGAATATTACCTTTACTTATAACTTTTTCCAGTGGAAATATTTGCGTGGAACTATCATTGATACCCATTTTGATGAACGCAAAAGAATGGGAAGAATTATGGTTTTTATCGCTCGACAAATTCAAGATGGTATATCTCCAACTGCTTTAGGAATAGCAATTAGTGAAGAAACTTCTTTACTAGTTGATAAATACGGTATTGCTAAAGTTATGGGTAAAGGTGCAGCGTATTTTGTGTTAGGAGATCATCCCCCAGAAGTTTGTGAAAAGGGAACTCCTCTCACTTATCATGACTATAAAATTTGGAGAGTCCCCAGAGGTGACACTTTCGATTTAAATCAATTACCGTCAAGAGGTTATTATCTTAGAAGTGTGAAGCGGGGAAGATTTGATTCAGATCCTTATTAATACTATTTCTCTGCACAAATCTATCTCATTAGCCCACTTGAGTGGGCTTTGTTTGTGTGATATTCTGATGAATAAATAACAATTATCCATATTTATAGCAGTTCCCATACTTGTGAGATACAAAGTTTTTTAGTTTTAGGGAATGGGGAATGGGGTTAGACTGGGAAACTATATATAGTTTTATCTTATTTAGTATTATGAATTAGTGACTTGCATCTTACTTAAAATCCGACGCGAGACATTAAAAAATATCAAACCTAAAATTACTCCTACCTTGGCAATACCTTTATCAATAGCATCTCTTGCTGGGTCTTCTCCTGACCATTTTTTAGGGATAAATTGATTAGTAGCATATAATTTTCAATATAGCTATTACTAAGGTTGGTATGGTCATAATCTTGGATAATTAAGGGAATATTTTGACTTTCTAATCTGGTAGCAAAACCGAAGATTAATAATGTCATAAATGGCAATAAAAATGCTAATGTCAATCGGTCACGCTTAATTTGAGATAATTCTTTAATACACTGAGAAATAATTCTTTTCATAAGTAGTTATAATTAGAGAGCCTTTTGGTGTTAGTCTAAAGAATTATGACAAAATTCAAGTTAATTGAAAGTAAAAAACTTCTAGAAACACCAGAGCATAAACTTAGTTTAAGCGATCGCCTACGCAAACGCAAAATCCTCGCACCTTTAATAATCTTTATCTATTGTCTTATCTTCAAAGGTGCTATTCTTGACGGTTGGCATGGATGGTATTATACATTTCAGAGAGTTTTAGCAGAAATATTGTTGAGTATACATATAATAGAAGCAGAAAAAAATATATTAAGCAATTAATTATGCGCTTAGATAATTACACACTTGGCAGTTATACACCCGGAGCGCCATACAGTCAACAAATTTTATGGTACTTCATTGGCTCACCCCTAGTAGAGAGTTATTGGCTGCCTATATCATCTATAAAAGTTTCAATACTGAGGCTGTTTGGTGCTACTATAGGTAAAGGTGTACGTATTAAAACAGGAGTAAAAATTAAATTTCCCTGGCGCTTGACCATTGGTAATCACGTTTGGATTGGAGAAGATACTTGGATTGATAATCTAGCTAATGTTACCATTGAAAATCATGTTTGTTTATCCCAAGGAGTTTATCTTTGTACTGGTAATCATAACTGGAATCATCCCAACTTCCAACTAATTCCTGCCCCTATTCACATTCAAGAGGCTAGTTGGATAGCGGCGAAATCAGTCATCGGACCAGGTGTTACTATTGGACGAGGAGCAGTTTTAGCATTGGGTAGTGTCACGGGAAAATCCTTAGAAGCCAATATCGTCTACTCAGGAAATCCGGCTCAACCAATCAAAAAAAGGACAGAATGGGAAAATTTAGCATCAGACACTAGCAAAAATTAGCGGAATGTGGGTTTTAAGTCATGCTTATTGGGGTTCTGAATTTTCTGACCGAAAAGACGGGACACAAGCCCCGTCCTTCTAGGACGGTTTTATGTTAAAATTTGGTCATAGTCGCCTTATGGCATTGGGAGACTTTAAACGGACATGGAGGGACGATAAGACCACTTGTGGCGTGTTTCATTGAAGTGTCAAGAATCACCGCACCTTCAGGTCGGTGAGTATGTCAACAAGAATGTCTATCAGCATTGCAATCTCTCACTCAATTTACAACCTAAAAAGCTTGAAAAAGCAGCAATGTTAAATCATATTGTAGATGCTATTTGCGACGGTAAGGTGATTGGTTGGTTTCAGGGGAGAATGGAATTTGGCGCAAGAGCATTAGGTAATCGTTCCTTGATAGCTGATCCACGTCGCGCTGATATGCGGGATATCATCAACCTAAAAATTAAATTCCGAGAAAAATTCCGTCCTTTTGCTCCCAGCATTCTGGAGGAATTTGTCGGAGAATACTTTGAAATTGATGAACCTGTCCCCTTTATGGAGAAAGTTTTCAAAATTCGTCCCGAAAAAAGAGAAAAAATCCCCGCTGTGACTCATGTAGATGGAACTGGAAGATTACAAAGTGTCAGTCGCCATACCAATTCTCTTTACTGGGAACTTATTAATGCATTTTACCAGCGTACAGGTATTCCTTTACTTCTAAATACATCCTTGAACGAAAATGAACCTATTGTGAGGACACCCCAAGAAGCTATCCAATGTTTTTTAAGGACAAATATGGATAGCTTAGTTTTGGGGTGTTATTATATAGATCGTAGTTTTATATAATATTGAATTGAGTAGGTGGGTTGTATACCTAAGTCTAATTCTTGCGGGCTGGACATTACTGCTCTAGTGTATAAATTAGGTTTTAGCTTAACAAAGTTGCCCGGATGGGTTATTTAAGTTAAGTATTAGGTATTGTAACAAAGGTGAATAAGGCTAAAACTACTTTTTTATGCCCACGAAATTTTTACACCAACCTACTTGTACCGTTCCCCGGCTATTCACACCGAAAAATCTATGCCCGAACAGCAAATTACAAATAACATAAATTCTCCCCATAATATCACTCCTACTTCTACATTATTTCCCAATTCCACATTTTCCCAATTTTCAGAAGAAGCTAGTGATTTTAACTTCAGATCCTTTATTGGTTTTTTGCAGCGCCGAGCGTTTGTCATTTTCGGGGTGACTACCCTGGCTATGACTGGTGTTATTTATTCAACATTTAAACAAGTACCAATATATGAAGGTAGCTTTCAAATATTAGTTGAATCTGTTAATAGTGACAGTGAACTAGGGAAAATCAACCTAGGAAGCGATAATCCTCTTCGTTCAACTGGATTAGATTATGAGAGTCAAATTCAAGTTCTTAAAAGTCCAGAACTGCTGCAAGATTTCATCAAGAAACTACAAAAATCTAATCCTGACATAACTTATTCTGCTTTTTTGCGAGGTTTAACTATTCGTCGCTTGGGACAATCAAAAATCATCCAAGTCAACTATCAAAGTGATAATAGTCAAAAAATTAAACTTGTATTAGATCCACTTGCTGATTTCTATTTAAAATATAGCCTCAACAAGCGTCAAACTAAGCTACGTCAGGGACTCCAATTTGTGAATACAAAACTACCTGATATCCGAACTAGGCTAGGACAATTGCAAAGAGAAATGCAAGCATTTCGCCAAAAATACAATTTTATTGATCCAGAAAACCAATCTCAAGTAATTTCTGTACAAGTTCAATCTCTAACACAACAAAGACTAGATATAAATCAAAAGTTAACCGCTGCGAGGGCTAATTATGTCAGGTTAAGCAAACAGGAGGAACAGTTAGCAATCCTGAATAATGCTCCTCTTTATCAACAATTAATTAGTCAACAACGCCAATTAGACATCCAGATATCTGGAGAATTAGCCAGATTTCAACCCGATAACCCAGTTATCCTCACCTTAGAAGAAAAAAGAGCTAACCTTTTACCTATTATTCAAGCAGAAGCCACACGCACTATTAATATCAGAATATCTGAAGCTGCAACCCTAGTTAAACAGGTGGAAACAGATAATCAATATCTGGCACAAGTAGAAAAACAACTACAACAAAAATTAGATCAGTTACCAATTTTATCTCGACAATATGTTGATATCCAACAGAATCTTCAAATAGCCAATGAAAGTTTAAATCGGTTTTTAGCTGCTCGTGAACAATTGCAAATAGAAATAGCCCAAACAGAACTACCTTGGGAATTAATTCAAGCGGCTAGTCAGCCCCAAGATCCAATTTCCCCAGATATTCCCCGCAATTTACTGTTAGGATTTGTGGCTAGTTTTTTGTTGGGTATAGGCGCTGCTCAAGTCAGAGAACAGACTGATAATACCTATCATAGTGTTGACGATCTTCGGGATAAGACAGGACTACCTTTATTAGGTTCACTTCCCTTTGATAAAAACTTAGTTAAGAATCAATCTTCAAATCCCACAAATATATTTTCAGACGGCGTTCTTAAAGGTGTGGATAAACTAGCTAACATTCCTCATCATCGGTCTTCTCGTTATTATGGTCAGGGATCATTTTGGGAATTCTTACAAATTTTATATAATAATATTCAACTACTTAATTCTGGTCGACCAATTAAGTCTTTAGTTGTTTCCTCTGCTATTCCAGGAGATGGTAAAAGTACGGTGGCATTTCATCTAGCGCAAACAGCTGCGGCTATGGGGAAAAAGGTATTACTTGTAGATTGTGATCTCCGCAAATCCGAGATTCATAAACTAGCACAGTTAAATAATCTATGGGGATTAAGTAGTTTAATTTCTTCAGATATGAGTGTGGGGCAAGTAATTCAAGAAATACCTCAATTGGCTAGTTTATCTGTAATTACTGCAGGTCCTGTACCACCCGATCCTACCAGGTTGTTGTCATCAGATAAAATGGGTCAAATGATGGACTATTTCTTTGAGAATTTTGATTTAGTGATTTATGATTCTCCACCTTTATCGGCACTAGTAGATGCTAGATTAGTGGCAGTTCATGCTGATGGTGTGATACTAGTTGCAAGGATTGATAAAACAGATAAAACAGTCTTAAAGCACGTCCTTGAGACTTTTAAAACATCTCCCGTCAATTTACTGGGATTAGTTGTGAACGGCGAGAAATTCCGAGGAATGGCATACAATTACAATTACAATTACAATTACACTTCCAAGTCAAGTGTAGTTCGTGCTAATATACCAAAAAATGAAGAAGTTAACTGATACTACCGATGTAATTTAAATGTTTGATCATACTCCTGGCGTTATCTAGATACCATAAATCGGTAACTAGCAGCTAGGAGTAAATTATAATACTTCAGGATATTCAGGTTGTTATTAAAAATGGGCAGGAGGAGAATCGAACTCCTATGACCTCACGGTCGCCGCATTTTGAGTGCGGTGCGTCTACCAATTCCGCCACCCGCCCTTGGGTGTCACTCTTCTGATTATAGCCTATTTTTTTATTTTGGCAATAGGGAATTAGGTTTAATTGAAAAATTTTTTGGTAACTGGCTAACTAAGCGAGAATTACAGCGTTTTCCCCACTGATGAGGTACAAAATTAAATCATGAAACTCTTGTGGTGCGGGCATCTTGCCCGCTAGATACAGGTAGCACAGCCGCTAAGTTTAAGAACTGATACTGATGTGCTATAACTTATCCTGTGGCTAAGTAAGAGCTATCCAATCCCAAAAACCGAACCAACTGTAGACTTAATTGAATTTCCGGCATCCTTTAAAGCTTGACTGAATGGTTGCTTATTTTGCAAAAATACCCGCGCACAATTGCGTCCTGGCATTCCCGAAATTGAACCACCGGGGTGTGTTCCTGCACCAGTTAAAAAGAGATGATCAATGGGGGTTTTATAATTAGCTAATTCGGGCAAAGGTCGGAAAAAGATCATTTGATCCATAGTCATATCAATATGATAATAATTACCTTTATATGCTCCCAATCTTTCTCCTAATTCTGCTGGACTTTCTACCCTTCTAGCAATAGTTGCTTTTTTCACATTAGGGGCATAAGTTGCTAATTTATCAACTACCCTATCTGCAACTTTATTTTTCAAATCATCAGTCCAACCAGTACCTTTTAAACCTGTACCTTTTGCACCAGCAATTTGATAAGGAGCGAAAAATTCAATCCATAAAGTATGTTTACCAGGAGGTGCTAAACTAGGATCAAGGGCGCTAGGCATAACCACATACATAGAAGGGTCAGAATCGGGAATTTCGCCAATTGTACATTTATTATGAGCCTGTTCAACATGATTCATGGAATCAGCAATTAAAATTGAACCAATGAGATATTCATCTTGATGATTGTGGTGAGAAAAATGCAAAGGTTCATCTAATGCTAAATCTATTTTGAGGATGGTTTCATTGTTGTTAATAATGCGCCGTTCTAACCTTTCCCATAAATTAGGATCAACGGCATCAATATCACTTTTTTCTGTCATTTGTAAGAATAATCTTTGGGCATCAATATTAGAAATTACTCCATGTTTTGCTAGATATTCCTTACCACCAGTCACCCTGACTCCTACCGCTTTAGCATCATCAATTAAAATCTTTTCCACGTGCTGTTCCGTGAGAATTACCCCACCTTTACTATTAACTAATTTCACCAATGCTTGCACCAATGCACCTGTACCGCCGCGAGGTCTAGCCATGCCAGGATGATGACGCATAGCCATCATCATTACTCCAATTGCGAGATTTTTTTGTGAAGGTGGCGCACCTAATTCTGATGCTAATCTAGAAAGTGGTGCTTTTAAAAATTCTTCATCAAACCATTCATTAAGAATATCCTCTGCACTATTTAACATTGTCCGCACAAAATCAAAGCTTTTAGCAGGAGAACCGACAACAGAAAATAAATCTTTAACTTGTTGAAGATTGTAATTACCAAAAATATCTATAATTGATTTGGGTGGGGCATTAAACATGGGAATCATGGCGTTAATTGCCCGTTGCCAATAATTGGTAAATTCGGCATATTTTTTAGCATCTCGTTGATTATAACGAGCGATTTCTGCACAGGTTTTTTCTAAGGATTTGTGTGCCAAGAAATATTTACCGTCGGGGTGAGGACAAAATACAACTGGGTCACATTCTAGATATTCTAAGCCGTATTTTGTGAGTTCTAATTCTTCCACCACTGGACCCAAATGAATAAATTCATGATCAATGGCACAGAGGTTAAATTTAAAACCTGGTGCTTCTGGGATACATTCTTCGGTTGTAGCTGCACCACCGGGAACAGGGCGTTTTTCTAATAGTAGAACACTATAACCTGCTTTAAGTAAATAAGCCGCACAAACTAACCCGTTGTGACCAGCACCGATGATAATAACGTCGTATTCTTGCATATCTTGATGACATAAAAACCTGGCTCTTTTATATTATTATATTTAGAGAATGTAAGCAAGGTTTTAAAAAGGCGATTAAAAATCACTTCTACAAAATTAAAGTCCACCTTGGTGGAAAAACTCAGGATTTTCACTTACATACTATCTGAATTTTATCTGTGTATCCATGTTTTTTAATCACCTGTGATCTTAAACTTTTACTGATTCTAGATTTACAGATGGTTGTTGACGAAGATTCTGAATTTGTAGATTAATAGCAGCATTTGGTCCTGTAACTAAACCCCGTCTTTGAGGTTTAATTTCATGGGTATCAACTAATTTCATTGACCATGTTTTTAGAACTTTAGCTAATATTAATTTCATTTCCATTTGGGCAAATGCTAAACCTATACAACGTCTTGCACCACCACCAAAAGGTAGAAATTCATAAGGTGAAAATTGTTTTTCTAAAAAGCGTTCTGGGCGAAATTTTTCATGTTCAGGATAAATATCTTCGCGGTGATGAGTTAAATAAATTGAACCTACGACAATTGTACCTGGTTGGAGTTGATAACCACAGAGAGAAATAGGGGTTTTAACTCTTCTGGGAAAAGTTAACATTCCTACGGGATAGATCCTTAATGTTTCATTACAAACAGCAGTTAAATATGGCAATTTAAAGATAGTATTATAATCATAATTTGTTCCTAAACTATCCAATTCAGCTAATAATTTTTCTCGAACTTCTGGGAGTTTATGAATCCAGTAAAAAGCCCAAGAAATAGCTGTAGCTGTAGTTTCATGACCTGCGACTAATAAAGTCATCAATTCATCTCTTAATTCTGCATCTGTCATAGCTTGACCGTTTTCATCTTGAGCAGACATAAGTAAATTAAGAATATCTGTACGGTCAGGATCAAAATTTTCTCTTCTTTCTTGAATTTCCTGATAAATGAGTTGGTCAGCTTGTTCCTGTTTCTTCATTTGTCGTTTCCAAATTTCCGAAATCCCAAAGGTTTCTTTTAATTTGGGAAAATAGAGAAAAATCACTCTCCAAGGAGTGCTACCCTGTTCTAAAATTGCACAAAGAAAATGTTTAAGTTTTTCTGCACGTTCTCCTTTATAAATGCCAAAAACAGCTTCCATCATTACCTGAAGAGTGATATCTTGGGTAATGTTCCTAATATTAAAAGATTGATTTTTTGGTTGTTGATTAAAAACTTTTGTGGTGATATTCTCAATTAATTCTGCATAAGTTCGCATTCTTTCACCATGAAAAGGAGGCATAATTAATTGACGTTGACGTTGATGTGCTTTACCACTAAGACTAATGACAGAATTTTTACCTAGTAAATATTCAAAAGGACTGTTTAAATCTCCTGGTGCTTCCAATTCTTTTTGATCATTACTTAATACCTGCTGCATAGCTTCAGGAGAATTAATAAATAACATTGGTGGTAAATTATCCTGTAATTTTAGAGCAAAAACATCTCCATATTTTTTAGCACATTCCAGCATATAAGGCATGGGTCTGAATATCCAGTTTAAAACTTGAATAGTAGATGATGTTTTTGGTCCTGGTATTATTTGCATAATATTCTCCTGTTGTGTCAAAAAATCAATTATATAATAACTCAACTTCAATTATAAATCATTTTGGGGTAATTAGAACTTTTCACCCAAAAAATTTAAAAATCAACCAAATTATTCTCAATTTCTATCTACAGATACTCGCTAAAAACAAACTTTCAATACAATTTAAACAGGTGATTAATTCCCTTCTTCTTCCTTCTTTTACTTCCTACCCTCATGGTTCATTTCATCAATATCTGCAACCAAACACAAAATACCCGAAAAATCAATCATCACGTAGTTATAGTAATATTCAGAAAAAGCAATTAATTATTAGAACCTTAAAGATGTAAAATATTGATTAAATTAAACCAGAATCTCTAGTTTTTCGATTTTATTAAGGTACTCAGCATGACAGCAATTACGCAAAATACGGCTTCCGCAGTTCCGAATTTTTGTCAAGGGATACAATATTTTGGCGAAGTGTTGCCAGATTTCCAAACTTATGGTATAGTCCCCGCGATCGCATCTGGTCAAAAAGCAGTAGCAAATCTTACCGATACAAATGCAGTATATCAAACTTTACTGGCGGCTGATGCTCTACGCTATCTCACCCTACAAATCAGTGCTAGTAAGGCTTCTGGACACCCCGGCGGTTTTGCCAGTCAAGCGGAAGCTTATGCAGCTTTGGTCATGCTTGGACATAAAAACATTATCACGGAAGTGGGACACCATGCTCCCGGTTTTTATAGTGCCATGTTTTTAGACCGGTCTTTAGAAGATATGGGCATTTTTACTGTACAACAATTACGCGATCGCTTTCGGGAAAAACACGGATTATTAGGACACTTATCCGGTTATATTCCTGGTATTCTTGCCCCTGCTGGACCCTTAGGACAAGGGCAACATTTCGCCATGTCCGCCGCATTGTTACACCGTGACAAACTCTTCCCCTTTACAGTGGGAGACGGGGGACTAGGTGAACCCTATATCATGAGTTCCATGGCACATTTTAACACTGCTTACCCCAGTGTGACAAACTTTTTACCAGTTTTAGTGTGGAATGGTTACAGCCAAGAACATCATAGCATGGTATCTTTAAAAACCAACGATGAAATGATCGCTTACTGGAAAGGTAACGGTTTTAACGAAGTCGTGTTAGTAAATGCTAAAGATTTTGATGATCAAAATCAAAGCGGTGAATACGTAGATAGTACAGTATTTTCCTTTGCAAACCGCCTAGAATTTACTAAAGCTGTATTAGTAGGTATAGATAAAGCTGCTCGGTCAGCACTTAGCGGAAAATTGACCGTATTTATTATCAAACAACTCAAAGGGGCAGGGGTTCATGATTTAGGTGCAAAATCCCATAACTTGTATCCTAAAGACACATTAGACGCGCCTCATATTGTCACTGCTTTACAAAAACGGGCTTTATGTGCCGAAGCATGGCAAACTGTCCGTACAAATGCGGAACGAGCAGGGGGTGGACCGGCTGCGAAAACAGTAGTCACAGAATTTGAATTACCCTTAGCAGAAATTGGCGAATTACCATTAGTAGAATATGCAATTGGTGGAGAACCAAAAGTTTCTACAACTGTCATGGGTAAGCTAGTGGGAGTAGTAGGAAATAAAGATAAAAACTTCCTTGTGACTAATGCCGATGGTAACGCCGCTTCAGGAATTGGTAATATTAATGAGGCATTAAAAATCATTCACCCCACCACCGATGACACCTATCATCAAGCCCCAGGAGGTCAAGTTTATGAACCTTTGAGCGAAGATGCTTGTGCAGGATTAGCCGCTGGTTTATCCTTAATGGGGGCGAGAACTTTGTGGTGTTCTTACGAATCTTTTGCTATCAATGGTTTACCAATTTGGCAAACTGTCACCCAAGCAATGGCAGAATTACGCCGCAAAACACCCTCAACAATTACATTATTTACAGCCGGGGCTTTAGAACAAGGACGCAACGGTTGGACTCACCAAAGACCAGAAATTGAAGCTTATTTTGCTTCTTTGATGAGAACGGGAAATGTGTTCCCATTATTTCCCCCAGATGCTAACAGTATTCAAGTCTGTTATGACTGGGCTTTGCAAACAAAAAATAAGGGCATTGTCATTACTGCTAGTAAGTCTCCTTTGCCAATTCGTAGCACCTTTGCCCAAACTGAAAAAGGCTTAATTGATGGTGCGGTGTTATTACATGAAGTGGCTGGTGGGAAGACTGTTGTATTTGCTGTAATTGGCGATTTGACTTTAATTCCTGTGTTTGAAGCGGCGGCTTTTTTAGAAACTGAAGGTATTGGTGTGAAGATTGTTTCTATTATCAATCCTCGTCGTTTATATCGTCCTCATGATACTGCTTGGGATACTTGTTCTGAACCTGATAACGGTTTTTTAAGTGATGCGGATTTTGAGCAATTGTTTGGTGGAGATGCCTTAATTGGTGTGACAGGTGGCGCTGCGGCGATGTTAGAACCTATCATGTTACGCAGTAATTCTCAGCGTGATTCTTTTGCCTGGAAGCGTGGGGAAACTACGGCTAGTGCAGGTGAGTTGATGGCTTTTAATGGTTTGACTGCGGAAGCTTTGACTAAGCGGGCTATTGAGTTGGTGCATTAATTAGAACGCAGATGTACGCAGATTAACGCGGATGAATTTGGCGTACATCTGCGTACATTTGCGGGTTTGCTATTGGGTAAAGCCAAACTTATGTAATATTTCTTCATCTTTATCTTTATTTTCTATGACTTTGAAAGTCACCAAATGTTCTACTAATAAGCTGTCTTTTATTTCTTTTTCTTTATTTGCTTTAGTTTTATAGAAAATAAGGCGTTTTGGATCTTGTAAATCAGCTAATTGAATAAAAATACCAGTAACTATCTGATTTTCTTGTTTTACTATGGCACAAAAATATTTTCCTTGATTATCTTTTTTAGACAAATCACCTAATCTATTAACATTAAATTTATCTTCAACTTCCTTATATATATCATTGAAAGAATCATAGTTTATTCGTTCATGACTATTTTCTGAGAATATTTTACCTACACCTTGACGATTTATATTAGGGTGATAAAACTCTTGTAATCTATTATATAGAGTCAATATTAGATCAGGGTCTTGTATTGAATCTAAAGATATTGGTATTCTTTGATATTTCCATAGTAATAACTTCAGTAAAGTTTTATCTTGTGATATTTTTATAATTTTTTCTTTCCATCGAGGAATAGCGTTAATATTGTCTTCATCAGTCCAATCAATAATGTTCTTATTTCTTAATTTTTCAATATTAATTTTTAATTCTTCTAAATAATTAGTTAGATTCTCTTCAAGATGTTTTTGAAGAATGTTAATATATATATTGGTTCTTTCATCTAATTCTTGTTGAATTAAATGACTAATTTGATTTGGAATCCATTTTCCTAATAATGTATCAATACTACATATTCCTAATATATCAGGAATAATTTTCGGAAAAAGTTTAAAAAACTTTTCGATATCAATTGGTTTTTTTGCAAAATTCTCTTCTTTTTCTTTTTTCTCGAATCCTTCTTCGTCTAATATAATAGAAACTTCATTATCTTTATTTTTGATTAGTTCTTTAGCCTCTTGAGAAAGTTTGATAGGAAATCTTAAATCTATTCTATGTTGTTGTTCCCATTTATGGTAAAAACTACCAAGTGAAAGAAGATCAACAACTTTCTGAGATTCTCTTTGTTTTTTTACAAGTTCTCTTTGTTTTTGTAGTAACTCTTCTAACTCTTGTTCTGGTACATAATAATCAGTTTTTAAATTCATAAATATATTATATAAATCTCTTAAAGAATTATTATCATCAAAAATATGACCAACTTCAATATTAGTTTGTATTCCACCATTGGTAAGATTAGCAGAAGTAACAATGCCAAAACCTTGATACTGTGGTTGAAGTTTATTATTACAATTTATTAGTGTATAAGCTTTAGCATGAAATTGTTTTGTGGATGATACAGGTGTAATAGAAATATTTTTCGATGGTAAGCCTGTAATGTTTTCTAATTTATCAATAAAATTTATATCTAATAGCTCTTTACAATATTCATCTTTATCAATAAGAATATGAAACTCAGATAACCTATTACCAAGAATACCTTTGATTGATTTTGCCAATTTTTCAGTTGCTTCTTGTTTGAAATAACAAGTCATCGCATAAAATTTGTAAGAATTAATTTTTGACAATTTTTGAGTATGCTCTTCTATAAAATCAAGAAAGCTTTGGTTATCACCATTAAATAAGGTTGCCATATTTATCTGAAATAATATATCAAAAGTATATTTTAACACGAAGTGTAAATAATGTCAATTATATTGACTTATTAATAACGCACTTATTACAACCCAGAAACCCTGTATCTGTTCACATTATCTCACTCAACCATTACTAGGGATTATTAGAGCGATCGCACCCCAAAAGCCCTGTATCTGTTTACATTATCTCACCCAACCATTACTAGGGATTAGTAGAGCGATCGCACCTGAAAACCTTACCCTGTATTTGTTTACATTATCTCATCCAACCATTATTAGGGATTAGTAGAGCGATAGCGAAGCACTGCTGCAAGCAGTTCGCACCTGAAAACCTTACCCTGTATCTGTTTACGTTATCTCACTCAAGCATTACTAGGGATTAGTAGAGCGATAGCGAAGCGCTGCTGCAAGCAGTTCGCTGTGATCGTGTTGGTGCATTAAGAGATATTACCACCATTTGAATGTTTGATTGGATGGGGGTATTATATTATGATAGTGATCTCATGCTAGATGGTATTGAATTTACCAATTTCTCAAATTGATTATTTTCTTCAAAAAAACATAAAGCGTCTTCACTTAACCAACCTAGTAATTCCTTAGCATTTTCGTAGGTTGTCAGTAATTCATCAAATGATAAGTTTCTAGTATTGAAAACAGGTTCATGATGAAATACACGGTTACGTATAACCCTTATTTCGTTTAAAATTCTTCTTATTCGTTTCATATCGCGCATAAAATTGTGTTTTTCAGGAGCATTTGGAAAAACTTCATGAATATAACGAGGAGAACCAATATGCCATATAATTCTGTCATAGTCAGATCCCATAATTTCTGTCCAAAAACCAAAGTTTAGCTCAGGGGTTAAAGTATCTGATGTGAGTAGCTTGTGATATTGTGGATTGTTAATTTTCTTATTTTGCTTGTTAATTTCTTCTTTTGCTTTGTCTATCTGTTTTAATAATCTTGCTCTTTGAGTATTACCATTTTTGTCATGCCATTCCGTTGCAGCTTTTCCATTTAACCACTTACCTGCTTTTTCCTCAAACCAATTATCCCCAAATTCTTTAACAAGTACATTACTAATACGATTTCGTAAAGCTATTTCAAATACACATAGGAATGAATATAGAGATTCTGATAAACTCATATTCAGTGTATATAGTTTCAAGGCTTCTATCTTATCTTCATTGGTCGCACTTAAATACGTTGAAAGGCGTGATTCAGAAAAAATGATACAAAGATTATCATAAGTATTAGGGTTAATCATGTTAAAAATTTAAGTATTAATTATGTCATAAGACAGATGCGTTAAAGATGAGTATATAACTTAGAGTTACGGAAATTTGAAATATTTATTTTAAAGACTTGACAAACCTGTAAATCTTAGATACTATGAATGTGTGAGCCTTGGGTACTCCTTGGAGCAAAGAGTTGGATAAGGCCTTCAAAACGTGAATTAGGCTTGATCACAATTTAGAGTTCCCGACCCCAGGGTAAGAATTTTTTGAAACTGAATAACCGCTTTTGAAGTCATAATAACCAGTTTATATGGTGGGTTAGCAACAACATAACCCACCATTAATAATGCTAGATTACAGCCAAAAAACCCTGTATCTGTTTACGTTATCTCACTCAACCATTACTAGGGATTAGTGGGGCGATAGCGAAGCGCTGCTGCAAGCAGATCGTGTAAATATTCACCTCACCACCCGAACTAAATCAAATCCTCAAACAACTAGCCAAGAAAATTAGATATATTAATAATCAGCACACAAATATACAAACCCCTCCTGTATGAAATTTCAAGTAATATTCACCTATGATTCAGAATATCTAGGTTACGTTGCTGAAGTACCAGAACTTCCTGGTTGTGTCAGTCAAGGTAAAAACTTAGATGAAGCAATTGAAAATATCAAAGATGCTATCAAAGGCTATCTTCACGTATTAGAAAAACATGGAAAACCCTATGTAACCAAAGAATCTCAATCTTTTGTAGGGGAAGTAGTAGTATAAATGGGGCTTTTATCAAATATTTCCGGTAAACAAACAGTCAAAATCTTTGAAAAATTTGGCTATGCTGTAGATCATCAAACCGGAAGTCATATCATACTGTGGCACGAATCAAAACCCATTTTATCAGTTCCCAATCATAAAGAACTAGCACCAGGATTACTCAGAAGTTTAATTAGACAAGCAGGAATTACCGTAGATGAATTTTTAGGAAATAAGTAATATTTTCAGTGGGTTAATAACAAAATAACCCACTATTAATAACGCACTTATTAAAACTCAAAAATCCTGTATCTGTTTACATTATCTCACTCAATCATTACGAGGGATTAATAGAGCGATAGCGAAGCGCTGCTGCAAGCAGATCGCGTAAATAAGAGAAGACAATAGAAGCATGACAGATACACCAGGAAATATTCACCTCACCTAAGAATTATTACCCGAACTATTTTAACTAATTTCAATAGGTGAGATATTTTTCCACTCTTCAGATTCATTTTTCGCACACCAAAGATCAAACTTCTGCTGAAGATTTAACCAAAGTTCCGGCGTAGTTTGAAAAGCATTTGCTAACCGCAACGCAATATTAGGTGTTACATTTGCACGTTCATTCACAAGTTCCGAAACCGTTTTTCGAGACACACCCAAAATATTAGCAAGTTCTGTCACCGTCATATTTAAAGGTTCTAAATATTGACGTTTAATCAAAGCACCAGGATGTCTTGGTTTTCTGTTAGTATTCATGTTAATAATCCTAATGATAATCCTCGTAATTTACGTCGTAAGCATCCCCATCTTCAAAAACAAAAGTTAAACGCCAATTACCAGAAACTGTAACTGAATATTCACCTTTCCTATTTCCTATTAATTGATGAAACTTAGAACCAGGAAAATTCATATCCTCGGCTACAGATGCAGCATCTAGTCTATCTAATAAATCTAACAGTTTTTCAGCATGATTTGGATTAATTCCACTTCTATTATCATCTTCAAACAGCTTTTTTAACCCCTTATGTTTGAAATTTCTGATCATAAGTAAAATAACAATATTTACTGTAACCTAAAAGGTTACACTTGTCAATCCACAATATACGCTAAATTTGGTAATTTTGAAAACTCATTGATTAGTATTTACAATACTTTACAAATAATCATTACCGTTATCATGGCAGAAAATGACAGAAACTGCCATACTATAGAAAAGAAAATTCAGCGAAATCACATTATGAAAAGTATGAATATTTCCTTACCTGACACCATGGGCGATTATATAGAAGAACAGGTAGCTCAAGGTGGTTACAGCAGCGAAGCGTGAATATTTTCGGGAATTAGTGCGACAAGACCAAAAACAGAGAGCCAACGAACGATTACAAACCATGCTTTTAGAAGGATTAAACTCAGGAAATGCAACAGAAATGACTGCACAAGATTGGGAAGATATTCGTCAAGCAGTTCGTGAAAAAACTAACAAACGTCAAAGTGCAATTTAGCCATGATGTTTGCAATTAGAAAAAGACTTCAAGTTATCCGCGACTTGATAGATTTAGCCACCTTACATAGCAGAAGACAGTTTAGACGTTTCCGACCGCTTTTTAATAGCAGCAGAAACAACATTTAAACAATTAGCTAAAACTCCAGCTATGGGGAAATTGACAGATTTTCCTCATCCCAATTTAGCAAATATTCGACAACAATCAATTAAAGGATTTAGAAAATATCTAATTTTTTATCGTATCACTGAATCAGAAATTGATATTTTGCGAGTTATTCATGGTGCAAGAGACATTGCAACAATATTAGATGAGGATTTAGAAATATGAGTAATTAGGTTGGGTTGACGCAAATAAATCCAACAAAACCCACTATTAATAACACTAAATCGCACCTGAAAACCTTACCCTGTATCTGTTTACGTTATCTCACCCAAGCATTACTAGGGATTAATAGAGCGATAGCGAAGCGCTGCTGCAAGCAGATCGTGTAAATAAGAGAAGACAATAGAACCATGACAGATACACATGGAAATATTCACCTTACTTGAAAAGTATCACCCGCACTAAATCAAATCTCCTACCGATAGGCTAAAATTAGTGAACAAGCCTTTTCACAAAATCACCAGTATGCAAGTTAATAATCTTACAATTGATCAACTAAAAGTCCTGATTCGAGAAACAGTTAGAGAAACCATAGAAGAACTGCTGACAGACCCAGAGACAAATCAAACCATCAAAGAGAATTTTAAACAAGGACTATTAACGATTAAGAAACGCAGAGAAACAGGTGTTAGAGGTATTTCCACAGCAGAAGTTATGCAAAGACTAGGTTTAGAAAACAGATGAATTACCTAGTTGAGTATGAACCAGAAGCACTAGCAGACCTGGAAAAATTGAGAAAATCGGTTTGTCAAAGAATAGTTAATAAAATTAATTGGTTAGCTGAAAATTTCGACCAAATTACACCGAAACCCCTAACGGCTGACTTATCAGGTTTCTTTAAATTGAGAGTTGGAGATTATCGAGTTATTTATGAAAAAGAATTATTTTTATTGATAGAGTTGGACATCGGAGAGAGATTTATAACTAAATCATTTACTTCATTTTAAATTATTTGGCAGGGTAAATTTAACGCACTTATTACAACCCAAAAAACCTGTATCTGTTCACATTATTTCACTCAAGCATTACTAGGGATTAGTGGAGCGATTATGTAAATATTCACCTCACCTGAGAATTATCACCCAAACAAAATCAAATCCTCGAACAACTAGCCAAGAAAATGGGTACTATTTTTTATAAACATCACGACGATGCTTACATTGAACAAGTAAAACAATTAATTGCTCATCTTGAATTTCGTAAACCAAACGATAATCTCCTATTCTAATCCGATATTCATTATCATATCCTTTCAACTTGACAACCCCATCAGGACGAGGTTCTTCCGCAAGTTGGGAAATCTTATCATATACACGCTCTTGAATATTATTAGGAAGATTATCTAATTGTTTTTGAATAGATTTAGTGATAATAATCTCGTAAATCATAGTATCTATTTTCTCTGATTTAGATACTGTTGAAAAGTCATATATTCCCCATTCGCATATTCATCACGGACTAATTGAATTTCTTTTTTAGTCTCTTCATCTTCGCGCCAATCATCTTCCTCAGCATCAGCAATAGCTTCATCAAGAATCCGCCAAAGTTGCTGCTTTTCTGATAAACTTAGCGCATTTAAAGAGTTAATCAGTAACTCCATCGGAATGAATAGATTTAATCCAGTTTGTGACATGGCTTTTATTATGATGCTATCATTATTCTACATTATATCAAATGATGGTGGATTAGTCTATAAAAACCCTGTATCTGTTCACGTCATCTCACCCAATCATCACCGCCTAGTGAGTAGATTGGGTTGACGTAAGGAAACCCAACAATAATGATATAAAAATCAAATCTCTTCCTCTCTTCTTTTCTTCCTTCGTCTGCTTCGTGTCTATCCCTAACGTTCCCGTGAGGGATACGTGGTTCATTAAATAGTAGTAAGTTCAGTTAACACAAGAAAATCCAACATCACCCAAACCACCGAACCATCACGAATAGTTTTTTCTACCAATGGCAGAAAATGACAAAAACCGCCATGATATAAAAAAGTATATTCAAGAAGTCACATTATGAAAAGTATGAATATTTCCTTACCTGACACCATGGGCGATTATATAGAAAAGTAGCGCAAGGAGGTTACATCAGCGAAGCGTGAATATTTTCGGTAATTAGTGCGACAAGTCCAAAAACTCCAAAGCAAAAGAACAACTACAAACCATGCTTTTAGAAGGTTTAAACTCAGGAAATGCAACAGAAATGACAGCACAAGATTGGGAAGATATTCTTCAAGCAGTATTATAGTAATAACATAATTCAAAAAAGGTAGTAATTATGGATATCAAACTTGCAGAAATATCTCAAGAAATTAATAGCTTACCCGAAGAAGCGCAAATCTTACTACTAGATTTTATTCAATTACTCAAAAAACGTTATCCAAAACCAGAAAATCATCATCAACAAAAAACCATCTATGAAAAATTTGATGAAATTGGATTAATTGGTTGTTGTGCTGTGGAAGAAAATTTATCAATCACATATAAAGAAGTTCTATCTAATACATTACCCAATAAATATGATCATAGTTGATACAGGATTTTGGTTAGCTCTTATTGATCAAAAAGACACCTACCACGAAAGAGCAAAACAGGCTTTAAAAAAATACAATGAACCTTTAATTACAACATAGTGTGTTGTCACAGAAACCTGTTATCTTTTGCTAACTCGCAAAGGAGTTCAAGCTCAAGTTACTTTTTTAAATAGTCTGGAAAAAGAATTATTTACAATCTTTAATTTAGAGCCTCACCATACTCCGCAAATTATTAAATTAATGGAAAAATATGCTAATCTACCGATGGATTTAGCTGATGCTTCCCTAGTAATTTTAGCAGAACATTTAGGGCATGGACGCATTTTTTCAGTAGATCAGCGTGACTTTAATACCTATCGTTGGAAGCAAACTTATCCTTTTGAAAATTTGCTATTTTGAAGTAATTACCTGTATCTGTTCACATCATCTCACTCAAGCATTACTAGGGATTAGTAGAGCGATAGCGAAGCGCTGCTGCAAGCAGATCGTGTAAATATTCACCTCACCACCAAAATTATCACCCGAACTAAATCAAATTCTATATTTACAAACTACTAGACTAAAAATATTAAATTAGGCTATACTACTTATAGTATGACCCTGGGTAGGATATGGCTAAAATCTCAATTTCATTGCCAGATGAACTACTAAATTACATTGACCAAAAAGTTGATAACCGTAGTGCGTTAATCGAAAGTCTTTTGAAACAATGGCAAGAACAAAAACAAAATGAAGCACTAGCCGCAGCTTGCGCCTTGGTTGATGAATTAGAATTAGGTTGGGAAAGTGAATGGCAAAACATAGCGATTACCGAATGGGAAGCATCTGGATAGTAACATTTGACCCATCTGTAGGTACAGAAATTCAAAAAACTCGTCCAGCAGTGATAATTTCTGGGACTTTGTTTAATAACCAACGCAGTAAAGTTACAGTTTTACCTTTTACCTCCGTAAAACCTAATAACCCCCGTATTTCACCAGCAGTAGTGGAAGTACCTGCATCAGCACAAAACGGACTTTCTGTAGATAGTCTTTTGATATGTGTTGAACCAATGACTTTTGACAAAATTCGTTTAACGCAACAATTAGGAGAATTAGAAGCAGAATTATTAGAACAATCTCAAAATATTTTGCGGCGATATCTGAGTTTAAATAACAATTAATTGTCTGATGTTACGCAGTAATTGTAAGCGTGATTCTTTTGCCTGGAAGCGTGGGGAAACTACGGCTAGTGCGGGTAAGTTGATGGCTTTTAATGGGTTGACTGCGGAGGCTTTGACTAAGCGGGCTATTGAGTTGGTGCATTAAGGATTTTTAACGGCAGATGTACGTAAAATATGATATTTCTAAAGCGTACATTTGCGGTTGGATACAAAAATCTTACTTAATTTTTCTTTACATATTGTGTTGTTTTGAGTTATTATTTGAAGACTATAATAAAATAATGTAATTAATTACTACAAAATACCACTGTTATGAAAATACTTACTCGAACCTTTGATAACAGAATAAACGCATACAATATTCTCACGGAAATTGATATTTATGAATATTTAGAAATAGCTAATTTTATAAGTAAAAATAATCCTTTGCAAAGAAAAAAATTAAAATCGTATTCATCAATATATAACCTACTAAAAGAAGATATAAAAACAGGGTGTACTATACCACCTATAGTTTTAGCTCTTAGTAATAACATCCAGGAAAATATAGATATTGATAATTCTAATGATGATCTAATTATAGATTACATAAATCGCCATAAAGATAAATTAATAATTCTTGATGGACTACAAAGAACACACTTGTTAATAGATATAGATCAAGATTTACATTCTCAAAGTAATAGAGATGCACTAAATAAATTTTATAAGCATAAATTAAGATTTGAAATTTATTTAGGCATTGAGAAAATAGGTATTCTTTACAGAATGCTAACACTTAATACTGGTCAATCCCCTATGTCTGTTAGACATCAAATAGAAATATTATATTCAAATTATCTTGATGAAAGTATTTCTTCAGAAATCAAGTTACTGAAAGAAGCTGATGAAGCAAAAGAAGTTGATGAAGTAACTCCTCATAAAATTAAAATTGCTGAATATAGATTTAATGATGTAATAGATGGATTTACTTCCTATCTTGTTAGAGATGAGGCTAGTTTAGATAGAAGAGACTTACTTGAAATCATTAAAAGTTTAGAAAATCTCGCACAAGACAAGGAGAATAAGGATCTATTTAAAGATTATCTAATAACATATCATGAATTTGTTAAAAAAATACGCCAATTGTCAGGTGATTGGAAGTTTGATTTTGATGATCAGCAAATCCGATTATCAAGTAAACCTTTTGGTGATAGCGTAGATAAGATATTTACTAAATCACAACTAATGACGGGTTTTGGTGCTGCTGTAGGATTTTTAAAAGATAAACATCTGATTAATTCATTTGATGATATAAATCAGAAGATTACCCAGATTAATCTTAGCAATAATGATCAAAATTTTCTTGACGAGTTAATTCTAACATTAGACGATATCAGTAAAACTGCTAGAAAAATTGGTAATTCTCAAAGAATGTATTTTTACTACTTCTTTAGAGAACTATTTAGCAGTGAAAGTGATTCATATTTATCAATAGATAAATCAATAGAATCTAGTTTTAAAAAATATAGATCAAATGAACTATAAATTAAATGAGTAATTTTTGTATATGCCACTTAAAATAAACGATGAAATTTCCAAAATTGACTATTCTTTGACAGAAGTTGTGCCAAATATAAATAATAACCAAACTTACTTTGAACTTTCTGTTGTACAAAATAATATCAAAATATTGATTGATTATGTTTTAACTCCCTATACGGATTATAAACCTGAAGATTATTCATTATTTATATTAAAATCATTGGAATTAAATAGAGAAAATGATATTTTTCAAGTCTATGATAAAGTAGCCGACTTGAGAATTGGTTGGATATTTCCTATTCAATCGCTTGTATCTAATAAACATGGATGTGCAGAAAATAAGCATTTTTTAAAATATGCCTATGTTGCGTTTTACAAACTATTACTTAATCAAGAAAATTATAGTCATTTTACTCCCTCTAGTGAACAAATAGAAGATTATAAATTAACAGATTTTTACGGAGATAATATTATTATATTAATTTTATGTAAAACTAATATTGATAAAATAGCTAATTTTAATATAGATAATTATCTTGCTTCTTTATATTCACATAGTTATTATTATTGTCAACCAACCGAAAATATTAATAAAATTAATAACTGTCAACCAACGGAAGATTTAAACGAGATTAAAAATAGAGCTAATTTAAAACCATCTGGTAACACTAGACTGATACTTCAACAAAATTCGCAATATTTACAAGGAGAACCTTATATTGAGAGACTTTTTAAAAGTTTATTGAAAACAGAAGAACATCCTTTAGTTAGATTTTATATTCTTTATCAAGTAATTGAGCTAGTAATAGAAATAATGTTTAAAAAAAGTTTTTCAGATATAATAGATACTTTCCAGAATAATACAGACAAAAATATATATGAATTAAAGGAATCAATAGCATATATTTCTAGTGAAAAAGAAAGAATATCTAAATTGATAAATGCGTTAGAAAAATATTTTGATGAAGTTAGTAAAATTAATTTACATACTTTTTGCAATGAATTACTTGTAGCATTTAATAGTAAAACTAAAGAAACTTTACCTTCCGTTTTATATTCTGTTAGAAGTTCGATAGTCCATAAATTTAGAAATCTTCCAGAAAAGGATTTACCAAAGATTGAAGCAATCAATAAAGAATTTGAAAATATTGTTATTAAAATAATATTAAATTTTGAAGAAATAAGTATTTAAGAGGTTTTTAAGGCTAGTAAATTAGGTTGACACAAATAAACCCAACATCACCCAAACCACCGAACCATCACGAATAGTGTTTTCTACCAATGGCAGAACATGACAAAAACCGCCATCATATAAAAAAGTATATTTAAGAAGTCACATTATGAAAAGTATGAATATTTCCTTACCTGACACCATGCGCGATTATATAGAAAAGTAGCGCAAGGAGGTTACAGCAGCGAAGCGTGAATATTTTCGGTAATTAGTGCGACAAGACCAAAAACTCCAAAGCAAAAGAACAACTACAAACCCTGCTTTTAGAAGGATTAAACTCAGGAAATGCAACAGAAATGACAGCACAAGATTGGGAAGATATTCGTCAAGCAGTGTGAGCAGTAGATTATAATAAAATCATAGCCAAATAACTCAAGTTAGGACTTTCAACAATTAATAATGCTGCAAATAATCCAAGCAACCTGTACCAACGGACAACTTATTTTAAATGAAAAACTAAGTTCCGAATTAGAAGGTAAAACCATACAAATTATGATTCTCGAACCCAGCGAATCTACACAACCAATAGATTCTCAAGAATCGAAAATACAGCAATTCTTAGCGCGAGTTAATAACTACTCCTTCCCACTTCCCCCAGACTACAAATTTAATCGAGAAGAAATTTATGATAGAGACAAAACCACCACAATTTCCCAACAGCAATTTCTTCTACCTGGCCATTATACCTGGAAAGAATTTGAAATAATAGAAACCTTAACCGCAGACGCAGCAGGTTTGCGGATAACTTATCTTGATGGGTACATCGAATTTATGACGCTGAGTGAACAACATGAAATGATTAAAACCATTCTTGGTTTTTTACTAGAATTATATTCCTGTGAAATAGGTATAAATCTGATTCCAGTAGGTAATGCTACTCGTCGCGCAAAAGAAAAAAATGCTTCCTTTGAACCTGATGAATCTTATTACATCGGAGAGAAAAAAGCAAATCCAGATTTAGCAATTGAAATTAATATTACCAGTGGGAGTATTGATAAACTAGAAAAATATAAACGTTTTAATATTACCGAAGTCTGGTTTTGGGAAAATAATCAATTGTCCCTATATCATCTCAAAAATGATAATTATGAACAAATTAATCAAAGTGAACTATTACCAGAACTAGATATAGATTTATTGACCAATTGTGTTTTAACACCTTCCATTATTGATGCAAAAACAGCATTTATTAAAGGTATTAAAAAATAGTAGTTCGTAAGTTGGGTTAACACAACAAAACCTAACAAAACCCACCATTAACAACACTAATCTGCGTTTATCCGCGTTCATCTGCGTTCCTAAATTTTATATTTATTAAACATTGCTTTTAACAGTGGGGTTGCTGTAAAAATTATCAATTTTTATTACTAAATTAAATATTCTTCCTTCTCATTCATAGCATATTTTTATCAAATTCAGAACGAACAGGAAAAACTCATATTTAAAAACATGAAATTAAAATAATAACACTGTTTTTTTTAGTAATTCTTCATACATATACAGATATTTAAATAATCAATAACTAATAATTAAACCTTAAAATGTCTTAGTTACATCAACTTTATATCTTTTGTAACAGTAAAACCTAACTAAGTCGGACTAGAATTAACCCGGCCAGTTATTACTGAAGTTCCCAACACAGGAGATTTAATTTTGACTAAGTTAAAAGTTGGTATTAATGGATTTGGTCGTATTGGTAGACTTGTGCTACGTGCTGGGTTAAACAATCCTTATATTGAGTTTGTGGGAATTAATGATTTAGTTCCCCCCGATAATCTTGCATATCTTCTCAAATACGATTCTACTCACGGTAAATTAAAAAGTAAAGTTGAAGCTAAAGCAGATGGTATTGTTATTGATGATCATTTTATTCCTTGTGTATCTATGCGAAATCCCGCAGAACTACCTTGGGGTAAATTAGAAGTAGATTATGTTGTTGAATCTACAGGATTATTTACCGATTATGCTGGGGCTGAAAATCACCTCAAAGCTGGTGCTAAACGGGTTGTAATTTCTGCACCCACAAAAGAACCGGAAATGATAAAAACTATGGTGGTAGGTGTAAATCATCATTTATTTGACCCCGCAAAAGATTTAATTGTCTCTAATGCAAGTTGCACTACAAATTGTTTAGCACCTATTGCTAAAGTCATTAATGATAACTTTGGTTTAGCTGAAGGATTAATGACTACAGTTCACGCTATAACCGCAACTCAATCTACAGTAGATGGTCCAAGTCGTAAAGATTGGCGTGGTGGACGGGGTGCATCTCAAAATATTATTCCTTCATCTACAGGGGCTGCTAAAGCTGTGGCTTTGGTATTACCAGAATTAAAAGGTAAATTAACTGGTATGGCTTTTAGAGTTCCTACTCCTGATGTTTCTGTAGTTGATTTAACTTTTAAAACAACTAAAGCTACTTCTTACACAGAAATTTGTTTAGCAATGAAGAAAGCTGCAGAAGGTAATTTAACTGGTGTATTAGCTTATATAAATGAAGAAGTAGTATCTACAGATTTTCAAGGTGATTGTCATTCTAGCATTTTTGATGCTGGTGCAGGAATTGAACTCAATTCTAATTTCTTTAAAGTTGTTTCTTGGTATGATAACGAATGGGGTTACTCTAACCGCGTTATTGATTTAATCTTATCAATGGCACACAAAGAAAAATTAATTTAGATAATTATCATTTGTTAGTTTGTAATTATCTATTAAGAATAGATATTAACCCACTAATAATAGTTAAGCATCTACTGTCAATAGTTAATAATCTATTGTTAACTGTTGGCAATCAATTGGCATTGTTTGACGATTCATTGTTAATTGCTTTTAATCAAAGCTTAATGGTGATTATTACTTTATCATTATTTTCTCTACAATTATGCGACGTACCAAAATTGTCTGTACTATCGGACCTGCAACATCTTCACCAGAAAATCTGGAAGCATTGGTAAAAGCAGGAATGAATATGGCGCGGCTAAATTTTTTTCATGGTGTACATGAATTTCATACTCAAACTTTTCATAACTTACGACAAATTAGCAAAGACTTACATAAACCAATTGCAATCATGCAAGATCTATGTGGTCCAAAAATTCGGTTAGGAAAATTACCACCAGAAGGATTAATGTTAGAAGCTGGTAACGAAGTAACATTTCTGTTGCAAGAAAAGGGAGAAACTATTGATAAACTACCCTTACCGTTACCTACCTTATTTGCAATGATTCGTCGTGGTGAACCAATCTTAATTAATGATGGTCGAGTGAAATTAACCGTTACCAGTCGTGACGCAGATAAAATTCAGGCTTATGTAAATATTGGGGGTTTGATTTCCTCTCATAAAGGAGTGAATTTACCAGCAACTCCATTACCAGTTAGTGCAATTACTGAAAAAGATTTAGCTGATTTAAGACTTGGAATACAATTAGGAGTAGACTGGGTAGCAGTTTCTTTTGTTCGTTCTCCTCAAGACCTCGAACCAGCAAAGAGAATGATTGAAAGTGCCAGTTCAAAAATTCGGATTATTGCAAAAATTGAAAGAGCAGAAGCAGTAGAAAATTTAGATGCTATTTTAGAAGCTGCCGACGGAATTATGATTGCGCGTGGGGACTTAGGAGTAGAAGTGCCCATTTATAAAGTTCCGTTGATTCAAAAAGAAATTGCGCGTCGTTGTAACCAAATTGGTAAACCCGTAATTACAGCAACGCAAATGCTAGAATCAATGATTAGTGCGCCAGATCCCACTCGCGCCGAAGCCACAGACGTTGCTAACTCCATCTTAGATGGAACAGATGCAGTTATGCTATCTGGAGAGACAGCCATGGGAGAATATCCGATTGCTGCAGTACAAACAATGCACAATATTGCATTACAAACAGAAACAGCATTACAAGAAGGACAAAGACATTCTTGGATGCCGACAGCCGGTAGCTTAACAGTAACAGAATCAGTATCTCAAGCGGTATGTCGAATTGCTTATGAAACAGGAGCTAAAGCAATTTTGTGTAATACAACATCAGGAGGTACAGCCAAACTAGTTTCTAAATACCGTCCCAGCACACCGATTATTGCGCTAACATCAGATTCTACAGCCTACCGTCAATTGGCATTATCCTGGGGTGTAGAACCCCTACTCATTCAACCTGTTCACAATGCCGAAGAAATGTTTATGAATGTGGTAGAAACCGTTGTGGATAGTGGTTTAGTTTAGGAAGGAGACAAAGTTGTAATTACCTCTGGTGTCCCCATTGGTACACCAGGAACAACCAACTTAATTAAAGTGCATTGTATTGGACAGCCAATTATGCCTTAACACATCTAAAATAGGTAGTTGATAATTCCTAATTAGGAAATTCTGATTCCCTGTTTCCTATTCCCTGACCACTGACCACTAACCACTGACTACAGACATTGGAGTATGTTATGCCTAACAACTTACTAGAAGCGCTACGGGCAGTAACCGTTGTGGTAGCGGATACCGGAGATATCCAGTCAATTGAACAGTTTAAACCTCAAGATGCTACCACCAATCCCTCACTGATTACCGCAGCGGCGCAAATGCCCGAATATCAGGATATAGTTGATCAAACATTACTCAAAGCTAAAAAAGATGCTGGTATAGGTGCTAGTTCAGCACAAGTAGTATCTCTAGCTTTTGACCGTTTAGCGGTATCCTTTGGATTAAAGATTTTGCAAATTATCCCCGGTCGTGTGTCTACAGAAGTAGATGCGCGGTTATCCTATGATACAGATGCTACTGTAGCTAAAGCCCGGGATTTGATTGGTCAGTATCAAGCTGCTGGTATTTCTAAAGAACGGGTTTTGATTAAAATTGCTTCTACTTGGCAAGGTATCAAAGCTGGGGAAATTTTGGAAAAAGAAGGCATTCACTGTAACTTAACTTTACTATTTGGTCTGCACCAAGCGATCGCCTGTGCAGAAGCTGGTATAACTTTGATTTCTCCCTTCGTTGGTCGCATTCTTGACTGGTACAAAAAAGATACTGGCCGGAATAGCTATCCCGCAGCGGAAGATCCAGGTGTATTATCTGTCACCACAATTTATAACTACTTTAAAAAGTTTGGTTATAAGACTGAAGTGATGGGGGCTAGTTTCCGCAATATGGGCGAAATTACTGAATTAACTGGGTGCGATTTGTTGACAATTTCTCCCGCTTTCTTAGCAGAATTACAAAATACTGTAGGAGAATTACCTCGGAAACTTGATCCTGCAAAGGTAGCAGATTTATCAATTGAGAAAATTTCTATTGATCAAGCTACTTTTGAGCAAATGCACAATGGCGATCGCATGGCTTCTGATAAACTAGCAGAAGGTATTGATGGTTTTACCAAGGCCTTGATTTCCTTAGAACAACTGTTAACTGAAAGATTAGCCCGTTTGGAAACGCAGAAAGTAACTGCTTAATAATTAGCATCTCCGAAAATTAAATGTGCGTCGTTTGAAACCCTTGTAGAGATGTCCTATGGAACGTCTCTACATCTGTTTTTATAAAACATGGGGGAGAATCAGAAAGGAAGTTAAAAAGACTTTTCTTGATCAAGTATTGCCGTAAATCATCAAAGTATTGTAAAATAGACGAGGATAGCCGCGCATACCGCAGGTATCGCATAAAATGATTTTAGCGTATAACAATACGCAACAATAAAAAAACCTGAGTTAACTAACTTGCAAGCAAACACCAACAAGAAAATATCGGCAAAATTAATTATTAACAAAAATTAAAAAAGAGTATGGCTAACGCCAACCCTATCAGCACACCTAAATTTCTTTATTTTTGTTAGAGTGTTACCTTAAACCTGTTAGCTACCATTTTCCGTACTTCTGCTTTCTTCTAATTCTTAAACTTGCTATATGGCCCGAGACTATTATGAAACCCTGGGTGTCTCTCGTGACGCCGACAAAGAAGACATTAAACAGGCTTATCGCCGCCTAGCCCGAAAGTATCACCCAGATGTAAATAAAGAATCTGGGGCGGAAGAACGATTTAAGGAAATTAACCGCGCCTATGAAGTCCTGTCTGAACCAGAAGTTCGCGCTCGTTACGACCGCTTTGGTGAAGCTGGTATTTCCGGTGCGGCGGCGGCTGGTGCTGGTTTCCAAGACGTAGGTGATATGGGTGGTTTCGCCGATATCTTTGAAAGCATTTTCAGCGGCTTTGCTGGTGGACAACCCCAACAAAAACGGCGTGGTGGACCAACACGCGGTGATGATCTCCGCCTAGACCTAAAATTAGATTTTCGGGAAGCGGTATTTGGTGGAGAAAAAGAAATTCGCATTTCCCATTTAGAAACCTGTGAAACTTGTAATGGTTCTGGCGCTAAACCAGGAACCCGTCCTCGGACTTGCAGCACCTGTAATGGTTCAGGTCAAGTCAGACGGGCAACAAGGACCCCCTTTGGTAGTTTTACTCAAGTATCAACTTGTCCTACCTGTGATGGCACAGGCACGGTTATAGAAGATAAATGTGATGCTTGTGACGGTAGAGGCGCGAACCAAGTTACAAAAAAACTCAAAATCAATGTTCCCCCTGGTGTAGACAATGGCACAAGATTACGGATTTCCCAAGAAGGAGATGCGGGTCAACGTGGTGGGCCTCCCGGTGATTTATACGTCTATTTGTTCGTCAATGAAGATCAGGAATTTCACCGAGAAGGAATTAATATTAACTCGGAAATTAAAATTAGCTACCTGCAAGCGATTTTAGGTTGCCATTTAGAGGTAAATACTGTAGATGGTCCAGTAGAGTTAATTATTCCCCCTGGAACTCAACCGAATACGGTAATGAAATTAGAAAATCGTGGTGTCCCCCGTCTAGGTAATCCAGTAAGTCGCGGTGATCATCTGTTAACGGTATTAATTGATATTCCCACCAAAATCCTCCCAGAGGAACGGGAACTACTGGAGAAACTGGCTAAAATTAAAGGAGATAGAATAGGTAAAGGCGGTTTAGAAGGATTCTTAGGAGGCTTGTTTAAGTCATGAGTGGGTCTTCTGTATTAACCCCTGACGCTCAACTTGATTTACGTGGTACTCCTTGTCCAATTAATTTTGTGCGGACAAAACTATATTTGGAAAAAATGCCACCGGGAGGTTTATTGGAAGTTTGGTTAGACCCAGGTGAACCGATAGAACAAGTTCCTGATAGCCTGACCATGGCTGGTTATCAAGTAGAACAAGTGACGGATTATTCTGGTTATTTTTCTCTAGTTGTCCGCCGTCCGGTCGCTGCTGCATGACCAGGGAAAATGTTTCTCCTAGACAGTTATTGGGTACGGTTGTAGCTGTACAGGCGAATTTCTATCGAGTGCAGATAGATGAGGTGGTAAGGAGTAAGGAGTCAGAAATAATAGCAGGTTTTTCCTCTCTGTCACCTTCTTCCCTCACCCCTGCCCCTATCCTACTCTGTACTCGAAGAACACGCTTAAAAAAGATTGGTCAACAAGTGATGGTGGGCGATCGCGTAATCGTTGAAGAACCAGATTGGGCTGGAGGACGGGGGGCTGTGGCTGAGGTTTTACCCCGTCATAGCCAATTAAATCGCCCAGCGATCGCTAATGTAAATCAAATTCTGCTGGTGTTTGCTGTTGCAGATCCTCCCCTAGAACCTATACAATTAAGTAGATTTTTGATTAAAGCTGAATCTACGGGAGTTGATGTGCTATTATGTTTGAATAAATGTGATTTAGTTTCTGAGCAGGAAAAACAGCAAATTAATGACCGTCTCCTGGCTTGGGGTTATCAACCTTTATTTATTAGCGTTCAGAATCACATTAATATCAATCAAATAGCCACATATTTGCAGGATAAAATTACAGTAATTGCTGGTCCTTCTGGTGTGGGAAAAACCAGCTTAATTAATAGTTTGATTCCCGATATTAACCTGCGCGTCGGTGAAGTTTCCGGTAAACTAGCCCGCGGTCGTCATACCACCCGTCATGTAGAATTGTTTGAAATGCCTACAGGTGGGTTATTAGCAGATACTCCCGGTTTTAATCAACCTGATTTGGATTGTAGCCCCCAAGAGTTAATTCACTATTTCCCAGAAGCAAGAGAACGCCTAGCAGCGGCTCATTGTCGCTTTAGTGATTGTATCCATAAAGATGAGCCAGACTGTGCTGTTAGTGGTGACTGGGAACGATATCAGCATTATTTAGAATTTTTAGATGATGCTTTAGCCCATCAAAACCAGACTAACCAACAAGCTGACCCCGAATCAAGTCTGAAATTAATATCTAAAGGTAAAGGTCAGAGTCAGTACGAACCAAAACTGGAAAGTAAAAAATATCGCCGAATTTCTCGTAAAACCCAATTACAAGACTTACAGGAGTTATATCGAGAAAGTGAGGATTAACCCAAAGTTTCATTAATAGCAATTATTAATAACTCATTGAGAGGGATTCCCGCGGCTTTGGCCATAGAGGAAATCACGCTTTTAGGCGCGAAAGAACAATATAAACCAGCTTCTAAAAACCAAGGTTCTCCGTTTGGATCAATGCGAAAATCAAATAAACTATAATGACGACAACCTAAAGCTTGATGACACTTTTTAGCCACTTCCTGAACCTTTTGGGTGATGGGGTCATGCGTATTTACAATCCAAGACTTGATATTATCTTTAGCCGCAAAACACAAGTTACCATTGTCTGTTTGTTGAAGTTTATCAACATATTTACGGATGGGTTTGTGAGAGTTTACTAGATACTCTTCTAATGGTAAACCCACTAATTCTCCATCTTTAACAATAATACCACATCTGACTTCTCGACCAAGTTCGATGTATTCTTCTACAACAACTTCCTTTGCATATTCAAACCCTGTCTTTAAAGCAGTTTCGTATTCAGTAGCATCTTTAACTAAAGTTACTCCTAGAGAGTTATCGGAACTTGCAGGTTTAACGACTGCTGGAGGTTTAATGGTGGGAATGTCTCCAGAACGCAGAATTTCTCCACGAGGAACTTTTACCCCTGCTGCGGCGACAATGGCTTTTGCTCTGGCTTTGTGGGCTGTTATGGCCATAATATCTGGAGTATTACCTATGTAGGGAATTTTGAGCAAATCCAATAGGGAGCGGTAGTGAGTCATTCCCGGAATACAAAACATTTGTGGTAATACCAAATCAATGTTTCGCGCTGTTAGAAACTCTATAGCTTTAAATAGAGACATAGGTTTTGTGATAGCAATATCTTCTGAACTTAGAGAAGGGGGAAATCTCCACAAAAGATCAGGTGTAATGTATGCAATTTCAAAATCATAGAGTAATTGATCTGCTATTCCTGTTAAACAATCTTGAGCGTAAAGACGCGATAAATTACAGTAAAAATCATTTTGTGCTGATCCAACTAAATGAAGAATACGAAGTTTTGACATAATTTATTTTCCTCTCTAATCTTTAATTATGACATTCAGTTTGAATTTTGTTTAAAATTACTAATCACCACCTATTTCCACCAACTTACCAATATTAAAATCTATTTTTACCCAACTTTTTAATTTTAATAGATTTTGTAGTAATAATAAAGTAATTTGCCAATGATGAACCATTAAAAATGGTAAAGGATCATCTCCTTGAAAAATAGCATCTGTACCTGCAGTAATTTTATTTAACCACGATTTTAATTGAGCCAAAGAACGAATTCCTGTAAATCTCCAAAGTTCATGATATAACCAATAAGTTGGTTTACTGGTTGCTAAAGGTTCTATATGTGGTTGATTTTCACTAGCTTTTAAATAAGCATCTGCTAACCCTGGATGATTATAAAACATAGTAATTGCGGTGTGAGTGCGGGGGTTACACTCAATGGGGTAAACTTTACCATCTTTTGTTTGGATAAAATCAAAAGAAATTTGTCCAGTTAAGTTTAATGATTTGACGAAATGTTGAACCCATTGGAAAATTTCTGGGTTATCAATTTGTTCATAATTAATCTGAAAAGGAGAAGATTTAGAACAACAATGTAAACGAATTTCTCCATTTCTAACAGTGCTATGAGTACAATATTCTTGTCCTGTGACAAATTCTTGCATTACCCAATGTCTTTCTGCACTAATTGGTAAGTTTTTGATATAATTTCCCATTCCTTCAAAGGGTAATTTCGTCATATCTAATCGAGTCACAGAATCATATTTAATGCTTTTGAGTAAGTAGCGACTGTGATCTTTTGTAAAGTCAAAATTGAGGATTTGTTCTGGGGAAGTAATCAAAAATGCTTTTGGTGCTGTTAAACCTAAATTCCGCGCTTGATCACATAAACTAAATTTATCATCTAATATTTTCGTCATCTCAGCATCAAAATGAAATACCTCACAATGGGGAGATAAGATTGGTTTTACTAAGGAATCATAATAACTTGCTACTGGACTAGAAACGGGAATAACTATATCTATATTTTCACTTTTAACAATATTTAATAATCCTTGAAAATAGCCATTTGCATCTTTTTCTGGTGCGGGTACTGTAAAGAATTTTGTCACTGCGTTAGAAAATTGATGTCCTGATAACCAATATTTATGAGTTTCTACCATAAATACTTTATGTCCAGCCCGATGAAAAGAACGCGCAAGTTGTAAAGATTTGGTCATTTTTCCTCCAGTTAAGAGGATGTTTTTGGGATTTTCACAAATAATCTTTTTCTGAAAAGGAAGGGTGATGAAATTAATAATTAAGAAAATGAGGACAATAATCAAATTAATAGGTAAAATTAAGGAAAGTAAAAGCAAAGTTCCCAGAGTTTGAAATAGAGAAATAATCGAATTCATAATTTTGTGGTAAATAGAATTATGTAGGTTGGGTTGACGGCAGGAAACCCGACATTGCGTGACATTTGTAGAAAATTTGTTGGGTTGCGCTTTCCCTTAACCCAACCTACAATTTTGTGTTATTTACGTTTGATGATGGTTAAACCATCTCGTAATGGTAAAATGACCTGTTCAACTCTTGGATCTGCGGCTACAATTTGATTGAATTGCGCTATAGCTTCTCCGTTAGCTGTTCTCTTTGCTGGGACTAAATAAGGTTGTCCTTGGAGGAGGGTATTATCTACACAAATAAACCCATTCTCAGCCAAAAGTCCCGTATCTAAAAGCAGGTTGAAGTAATCAACATACTCTTTTTTATCAGCGTCTATGAAGACTAAATCAAAGGTTTCTCCTGCATTTGCTAATTCTTGTAATGTTTGTAAAGCGGGAGCAATTTTAACTGTGATTTTACGACCGTGGGGAGAAGTTTGAAAACAGTTTTTAGCAAACTCGGCCACATAATCATCCACTTCACAGGCAATAATATCACCATCTGCGGGTAAAGCTTCCGCCATTGCTAAAGCCGAATATCCGGTAAACATTCCTATTTCTAGAATGCGTTTAGCTTTAGTCATGGACACAAACATTTTTAAAGTTTGTCCTTCAATATGTCCAGAAAGCATTTCTTGTTCTAACTGACGGACTGTTTCTCCATCATCAAATCTCTGACTCCAATCTTCAGAAGCTGTTTTTTTTGCTAAAGCTGCTAAAGCTGGAGATTCATTGGTTGTATGTTTATCCAAATAAGGATCAATTCCAGATGCTAATTCATAGACTTTTTGTAGAGAAGCTGCAAGTTCACCAGAAACATTTTCCTGCTTGGCTATTTTCAAAGTTGTTTCTAGTTCTTCAACTAAAATACCCAAGGGAGTAACCGGTCTAGGAGTAATTGATTTCACTAAAGTTTCAGTCATTTTTATTATTTCCAACTCCTATTCCAAACCCAAATCACTAAGATACATTTCTATTCCTGCACCGTGATTAGGTAATGTGCTACATACGGCTTTATGTGCTGCGACCGCAGTTTCGAGTAATTCGGGGGGAACTTCTTGGATATAGTCACAAGCACCAATACCACCTCTAGGAACAGGGGCCCAAAGTCCACCGTCTCCACGCTTGCGACGCATATTTTTTTGACCTTCAATCATCAGGTCCATATCTTCGAGAATAGGATGATAAACAGTTAAACCAAGAGACTGACATAATGCAATAATGCGATCGCGGTCTTCTGATTTTAACCAATTCATTTCCACAGCTAAAGTTGCACCAAAAGCCATACCAGTAGTCACCGCGTGACCGTGCATCATTTTCACCGCAGGTTCAAATCGGGGACTCCAAGTATGTCCATAACCATGGGGACGATCTTGATAAGTCTCAAACATATTCGTTCCCTCATGCTTCATATAAGAGAACAATGCTCGATAAATAATATCGTCTGCAATTTCTGCTAAATCCTGATTTTCTCCCAAAGTTGCAAAGTGAGTTTCAATTAAACGAGATCCGTATTTTTCCAACAATTCAAACAAAACAGCATCATCGGTAATGGCCATTTTAATAATTTCCGCTATTCCATTACGGATATGACCAGTAGCCAAAGTGCGGAAGAAACTCCGGTCAACTAAAGTGAGTACAGGAGGATGATAAGCACCAATACTGTTCTTGAACTGCTTACCGTTGGTGCAGGTGCGAGGTGAAGGACCAGCATCAATAGCTGCAACTACAGTCGTCCCGACCATAACATAAGGAGTCCGTCGGTGTTGTAAAGCACAAGCTAACCCAGCGACATCACTAAGAACACCACCACCAATAATTAGAACAGGTTCGCTGCGGGAAACATCACAACCATCTTTCCCTAAATACCCTAGAATGCGATGGACTGTTTCTGGGGTTTTATCTACTTCCCAAGCCCGAAAAGCCATCATTTCTAAAGGAATTTCATGAGCATCAAAATATTTACGAACCTGCTCACCATACAACTCATTAACTGTTTGGTCAATTACTGCTACACAACGACCAAGACTGTTATAAATATTAGCTAAAATCTCATTTTCAGGTTTAAAAACCCCTTCTACAACCTTGACTTCTGAGGTGAGCGTGAAATTAGCAGTAACCTCAAAAGAACGCCCATCTTTTTTATGTGCTATTTCCCCTGAACCTCTGTACCAACTGGATGTTAGATACTTTTCCCCATGAGTGAGTTTAATAATATTTGGTTCTGTTTGATTAGCAAATTTTCCTGTATCTACTGCTAATTCATCTGTGACTTCTGGGGTTGGTAATATGCTGTGTGGACTCATCTAAAATGCCTTATCCTGATTATTGATATTTGCAAAAATGGAATTAAAAAAACTGCTTTTCTTGGAATAGCTCAACTTGAACAGTTCTTTCTTTTAACAAAATCGCCACGATGAACTGATACTTAAAAGTTCACAAAATTATTTTGCTAACTAGTTGGCTGGATAGCAAGTAAATTTACTCTCAACTTTAATCAAGAAAGTAACAAAAAATTAAGTTTTCTAATCTTGGCTGGTGGTTTGGGAGTAAATAATGAAACTTTATGACTTTTGTTTAAATTAACACTTTATTGCCGCTGATAGTTTATGTAAACTTTATGTATTAGTTAAATTAATGAAAAATCTTTTTGCCTAAGATAATTTAAATAGATTTAGTGATTTAAATCCTTGTCAAAAAGAATATATTATGGTACTGGTAATCAGCGAAAAAAGATATTTTAGTGAAAACGAGCGAAAAAAAGTCAAGTAAGTTACTTTGGACCCAGTCCTGACAACTATCTACCCCTAGATTGGTTGTTCTGATAAAACTTCTTTCACAAACCCAATATCATCTTAAAATATTCTTAATTTCTACCAATTCTCGACCTTCAATTTACAAACCACCCCAAAACTATTATGGCTATAGGCTACCTCGCGCTTGTACTTCATGCACACCTACCCTTCGTTCGTCACCCAGGAAGTGACTATGTGCTAGAAGAAGAATGGCTTTATGAAGCGATTACTGAAACTTACATTCCTTTATTAAAAGTATTTGAAGGCTTAAAACGAGATGGCGTTGATTTTAAACTCACCATGAGTATGACACCTCCCTTGGTGTCTATGCTTCGTGACCCTCTTTTACAAGAACGCTATGATGCTCACTTATCACAATTAGAAGAGCTTATAGAACTAGAATCCGAGCGTAATATTCATAATGGTCATGTTCGTTATTTAGCGGAACATTATGCAACTGAGTTTAATGAAGCGCGGGAGTTATGGGAACGTTATCACGGTGATTTAGTTACAGCATTTAAACAGTTCCAAGATAGTAACAATTTAGAAATTATCACCTGTGGTGCGACTCACGGCTACTTACCATTAATGAAAATGTACCCCCAAGCTGTATGGGCGCAAATTCAGGTAGCCTGTGAACATTACGAAGAAACTTTTGGACAAGCCCCTAGAGGGATATGGTTGCCAGAATGCGCCTATTATGAAGGTGTGGAGCGAATGCTGGCGGATGCTGGTTTACGTTATTTCCTCACTGATGGACATGGTATTTTATACGCTCGTCCCCGTCCGCGCTTCGGTAGTTATGCCCCGATTTTTACGGAGACTGGTGTAGCAGCTTTCGGTCGAGATCATGAATCTTCCCAGCAAGTATGGTCTTCTGAGGTGGGTTATCCCGGTGCTGCAGAATACCGGGAATTTTATAAAGATTTGGGTTGGGAGGCTGAATATGAATACATTAAGCCCTATATTATGCCCAATGGTCAGCGGAAAAATACAGGCATTAAGTATCATAAAATTACTGGGCGGGGCTTAGGTCTTACGGATAAAGCTCTTTATGATCCTTACTGGGCAAAGGAAAAGGCGGCAGAACACGCTGCTAACTTCATGTATAATCGTGAGCAGCAAACTGGACATTTACATAATATCATGGGTCGACCACCAATTATTGTTTCTCCTTATGATGCGGAGTTGTTTGGTCATTGGTGGTATGAGGGTCCTTGGTTCATTGATTATCTGTTCCGTAAGTCATGGTATAACCAAAAAACCTATGAAATGACCCATTTAGCCGATTATTTACGGGCTAATCCTCATCAGCAAGTCTGTATTCCTGCTCAGTCGAGTTGGGGCTTTAAAGGTTTCCATGAATATTGGTTGAATGATACTAATGCTTGGGTTTACCCTCATTTACATAAAGCTGCGGAACGAATGATTGAAATTTCCCAAATTGAAGCTGAAGATGAGTTACAGTTAAAAGCACTCAACCAAGCTGCAAGAGAGTTGTTATTAGCACAATCTTCTGACTGGGCGTTTATTATGCGGACAGGAACAATGGTTCCCTATGCGGTGAGAAGAACGCGATCGCATTTAATGCGGTTTAATAAGTTATATGAGGATATAAAAGTTGGTAAGATTGATAGTGGTTGGTTGGAAAAAGTCGAATCAATGGATAATATTTTCCCCAATATTAACTATCGTGTTTATCGTCCAGCATTTTAATGGAGTAATACCCACCCCCACTGTTTGAAAAAGTTGGGAATCTAGATATAGACAAGCAAAACCCCCATATTTGTCGCTGGGGGTTATTTTTATATACATCTTGTCAAATTGCTGGTAGATACTACCTGGGTAAATTACGGCTGTTGTAAGCATCTATAGCATAGGCTGGTGTACGCTTGGTATAGTCTAGATCCATACCAGTGATAGATTTAGCAAAAGCTGCAAATTTGTCAGAAGCCCAATTACGTTCGTGAATGGGCTTGCTTTGTTCACCCATGAAGTATGCTAAAGAACCAATAACGGAAACAGCTACCCAACCAACAACCAACAGAGAAATTAAAATAGCCATTTGAGAACCTCGTTTTTTAATTTTTGTAACCTTATGTAAATAAATATAACAGATTGTTAAGAGAAGTTGCAAATTATTTTCTGGTGTGTATACCCCTAAAATAGGTGAGGTATTCCTCACTGTGATGATTTCGTAATTAAACGCATAAGTACAAGAGAGTGTGAGATAATATTTCAGGTATACTGTGACTCTATTAACCCAAAGATAACTAATTGATAATATGCAAGTCAAAATACTTTTAATTATATCTTTACGGATTTTTTAGTGAGAAATATCAGGTGAAAAATCATTATCAGAAAGACCAATATCATCTTTTTATAGCCCTAATGGTGGGAAATTCCCGCCTCCATTGGGGATTATTCATAGATAAGACCTTATCCGCAAGTGGGGACACATTTCATTTATCTGAATCTATTATCCAGCAATTAGCTGAATCTCCAACCTTAGATAATTGGTTAACAGTTATTTCTCTACCTAGGAATGTTCCTATCATTCCAGATTTCCCCATTCCGCTGATTTTTGCTTCTGTAGTTCCTAGTCAAACTACACTTTGGCAAATTTACCCCTATCTGCGGTTAATTACGCTAGAAGATGTACCATTAGAGGGAATGTATCCAACACTAGGAATTGATAGGGCTTTAGCGGTATGGGGTGCGGGAATAAGTTGGGGATTTCCCACATTAGTAATTGATACTGGTACTGCGTTAACTTTCACAGGTGTAGACGATAATAAATGCTTAATTGGTGGGGCAATTTTGCCGGGTTTGGGGTTACAATTGAGTAGTTTAGGGCAAAAAACTGGACAATTACCATTATTAGAAACTAGTTTAATGACCACTTTACCTCCACGATTTGCGACGAATACATTAGAGGCAATTCAAAGTGGAGTAATTTACACTTTATTAAGTGGGATAAAGGATTTTATTGAAGCTTGGTGGGGGTTATTTCCTAATAGTCAGATTGTAATGACTGGAGGTGATAGTAAGGTTTTAAATAACTATATTTATCAACAATTTCCAAATATAGCAACCCGATTAATTGTAGATAATAATTTGATATTTCAGGGAATTGGAAATATTTGGAAATATAATGATTAGTTGACGCTAGGAGATAAAACTATTGTTCTATTTCCTATGCTATCATGAAAATGGTTTATTTTCTTAAAGTATAAGGCAATAAAAGACGATTTTTCATGGTAAAACTGGTATTTTATATGCTGGGTTACTCGGAAGATATTACTTTACAGGTTGCAGTTTTGTTACCTTGAGTTCAAAGGTTCCTACCCCAGTTTCCCCGAAAGAACGAACACGGATAATGTAAGTTCCTGCGTCTGTAATGCGGGTAAATAACACAGAATTACTTGTACCGTCAGGACCATCATCATTTTCTAAAACCGTCGCACCATTGGGAGCTAATAGTGTTATGATAGTATCAAAGTTTTCCGATGATAAATCAACAGCTAAATTATCACCTTTGTTTAATTTTACCGAATAATCACGAGCAAATCCTCCCTGACCTGTGGGAATATCTTTGTTTGATAAAGTATCAGAAATTTTCGTAAAATCAGTTAAAGGAATAGGACTATATAATTTATTTTGTGCGGAAACTGTTCTACTCCCAATCCCTATGATTATTAATGTGATAGGAATAATTAAAAGTTGTCTAAAACTTGTTAAAAAGCTCTTTTTCATAAATTAAAATACTATTCTCCTAAACACAGCTTAACTAGTCTAATATAACTTCATTTGTCTTTTTTGGTTGTGGCCACAGCAGCTACACCTAAAACTTTAATTTGATGTTTTTCAAGGGTTTGTACGGCCGCTTTCACTGTAGCACCAGTAGTATAAATATCATCCACTAATAATACTGGTATATTTGGAGGACGACGCAAATCTTTACCAAGGACAAAAGCACCTGCTAAGTTTTGTTGTCTTTGCGTTGGGGATAAATTAAATTGTGCTTCAGTTTCCTTAATGCGTTCTAAACCATTGATTTTCAATTTGTATCCTGTTACATTGCAAAAACCCTCAGCTATTAATGCAGCTTGATTAAAACCTCGTTGTTTTTGTTTTTTGGGGTGCATAGGAATAGGAACAACTAAAAGCTGTTTTTGGGGTTGTGGTGAATTTAATAACCATGATTCCCCTAACCATTGTCCCAAAATATAACCAATTTGTGGCTGATTTTCATATTTTAACGCAGCGATCGCTCTTTTGACAACACCACCATAATTTCCCCAAGCAAATATTGGTAATGGTTGTTTCCATAAATAAGCGGGATTTTCTTGGTGACAACTTTGAATTTGTTTGATACAATATGGACAAAGTTCCCTAGATGTAGGACGTTGACACAGGGGACAATCAGATTTGAGAAAAAGATTTAGTAGATTTTGGAATATCTTCATCATAGATATTTGACATAGCTTAGATCACATCTACTAGTTTCTAGTAGTGTTGTTGGTAGATAACCATTTCTTTCATAAAGTTTAACAGCTTCTGTTAAAATACTAGCAGTTTCAATGCAAATTTGCTGAAACCCACGAGCAGATATCACCGTTTCCAATTGTTGTAATAAAAACTTTCCTAATCCTAAACCGCGCACTTTTGGTAAAAGGTACATTTTTCTAATTTCTACCGCTTTTTCGCCGCGATTTATGGGATAATAGGCAGCAGTCCCGACAATTTGAT
>Ga0208052_100010_pt1 | contig 87371 bp, 76 predicted proteins | sample LakMenEpi18Jul08_FD_150710 | JGI IMG/M metagenome (GOLD analysis project Ga0208052, IMG submission 150710) | Freshwater microbial communities from Lake Mendota, WI - 18JUL2008 deep hole epilimnion (SPAdes) | ecosystem: Environmental > Aquatic > Freshwater > Lake > Epilimnion/Euphotic zone ... | reverse complement strand
ATATTTTTGACAATCTTGGGAAATGAGTTTATGATCATGGTTAATCAAAATATTTTAATCCTTCGCCCAAAATTTAACATATTTTGGGCTATTTTTATCAGGCTTTTCTTAACATTCAACACTTCTGAGATGGATAGTAACCATGTCTAACTCGAAATGTTTCTGCTAAATGTGGTACTAATTGACCAAGAATAACTGTTTTTCCACTACCTGCTACACCACGAAAAATATGTGTCCTTCCTAGTGTAAGAGCAGATTCATTATTAGCTTCTTGAACCAATTCATGAAATACTAATTCTTGAGCAGGAAAGAGAACTTTTCCACCTTGATTAATTCGCTCAAGTAACTTGTTCGCCTCTTGTATTACTTCAGAGTTTTGAGTATTATTAGTTGCTTTAGGTTCTGAATTAGTTTGTTTTGAATTTGCTGTTTGAGATGCTTGTGTGCTATTTTGAGTCTTAACCTTCTGTTTATTTAAAAATTCTTGACGAAAATAATTATGCACTTTGTTTAGTAACATCTCTGTCAGAGTTTGCATATAGGAAGTCATGACTACTCCCACTATAGGTGGAGTTAAAAGGGGTGTTAGAATTTGAACTAATTGTGACCATACTAATTCACCAGCAAGCTCTCCATAAATCATTACTGTTACAATGTTTAGCATATATTTAGGATTGACTGTATATTCTGGGTTGTAAATATGTGCTATTGCCAATCCTCCTATAATCTGACATGGAGTATATACCATAATACCAAATGCACCAAGTGAATTTAAAGTTGCAGCAGCCGGAATCAATTCATGAATAACACGGTGTTTTACCTCTTCTACAACTTCTTCCATGTCGTTAATATTTCGATCTGACCAGTCACCGTCAAAAATTGTTTTGAATAACCGTGAGTTTTCTTCTACTTTTGCAGGTAAGTTAAAAGCTACATCACGTGCATCTTGCATGGATTGGATGACTCGGTTGTAAAGGCCAGCAATCTTGTTGAAAAATCCCATAAAGAGGTGATTTGTGTCATTTTGTCTATAGCATAATATCATTTTTTACAAATCTTATATAGTCAATAACTATTGATAAATCCCTATAGATTATTGTTATAATGTAATTACATCATGTACATACACCACAAATGAGTAACTCCTACAATATTCGTAGTACCAAAATTGGTAATAGTTCAGGGTTTCGACTTCCTGCTGATTTCTATCGTGAACATCCCCAATTTGCGAATGCAGATGGTTGGATTGAGGTTTTATCACCCGATACAGCAATTGTGCGAATTGTTCCTCAATTGCAGGATGATGAAGATGCAGAAGACTCTCTATTAATGCAGTTGTTTCTTGATTTTGCCACCACAGAAGCATTGAAAAATAATACATTACAACCTTATACAACAGAAATGTCTAAAAATGCTCATCAACTAATTGAAGGTGTGCAATTAGAAGATGAGTAAATTTGTTAGTAATAATTGGGAAATTTATTTCCATCCTCAATTATTTGGTAATCAATATCAAGCGTTATCAAATCGCGTTACTAATTTGCGAGAACAATTACCAGAAGCAGAGTTTAAAACTCATGCAACAGTGAAACTTTTTGCAGCAATTACTATAGCAATTGAAACCAAAATTACTTCTGATCCTTTTGCTAGTCATTTTGTCTTAACGGGTGCATTAAAACGCTATAGTCGAGTCAAAAAAATGGGTTTACCAGAACGGTATCGGCTATTTTTTCGCGTGTTTGATACTCCAGAATTAAAAGCAATTGTGATTTTATGGTTAGGGTTTCCGCGTAAAGAAGGTGCTAAGGATGACTGTTATGATGTGTTTACTAAAATGGTAACAAGAAGGACGTTTCCAGATAGTTTGGATGAGTTATTAGGAGATTGTGGGGTAAATGTGGATGAACTGGAGTAGTAACAGTAACTTGGGTTGAGAAACTGACAGGATTTAAAGATCCCCGACTTCTTGAAGAAGTCGGGGATCTGGTGATATCATCTAATTATTCAGCACCCTCAATTGGGGCAAAACCTTGACGTTGGATGTTTTCTGTGATATGGCGTGGTTCTAAGAATTGCAGCAAATAATCTGGTCCTCCAGCTTTTGAACCGACTCCAGAAAGTTTAAAACCGCCAAATGGTTGACGGGAAACTAACGCCCCGGTAATATTCCGATTAATGTATAAATTCCCAACTTCAAATTCTGCTTGCGCTTGTTCAATGTGGGAAGGAGTACGGGAATATAGTCCACCTGTTAAAGCGTAATTTGTGCCATTGGCAACTTCTATTGCTTCTTGAAAATCTTTAACTCTAATTACCGCTAAAACAGGTCCAAATATTTCCTGTTGTGCAATAACTCCATTTGCGGGTACTTCCGAAAAAATCACAGGACCGATAAAATATCCTTGGGTGGGTGCGGGTAAATCTAAAGCTAATTTAGCTTCTTTTTTGCCTTCTTCAATATATTCTAAAATGCGAGCTTGGGCATTAGCGTCAATTACCGGACCTACTTGGGTACTGGGTAATTCCGCTTCTCCAATATTTAAAGATTTTGTCGCTTCTACCAACCTTTCTACAAAAGCATCATAAATAGGTTCAAGCACAATTACCCGTGAACAAGCAGAACATTTTTGTCCACTATAACCGAAAGCAGATTGCACAACGCCGACAACAGCTTGGTCTAAATCAGCACTTTCATCAACAATGATGGCATTTTTGCCTCCCATTTCTGCAATTACCTTTTTAAGATGCTTTTGACCAGGTTTCAAGATTGCAGCTTCTGCGTAAATTCTACAGCCTACTTCCTGAGAACCAGTAAAAGCAATAACATGAGTATCAGGATGATTTACCAAATAAGCACCGACTTGAGAACCCTTACCAGGGACGTATTGAAAAACACCCTTTGGTATTCCAGCTTCTATTAATATTTCTGTAAATTTTGCAGTAATTACAGAAGAAGTTTCCGCAGGTTTGAGTAGAGTACAATTTCCTGAAACTAAAGCTGCAACAGTCATACCGCAAGCAATAGCCAAAGGAAAATTCCAGGGAGAAATGACAATAGCGATACCTTTCGGCTGATAAATATAACGATTGGTTTCACCAACAACATCATAAATTATACCTTTATCCAGCCTTTCCATTTCCTCAGCGTAATAAAAACAAAAATCAATTGCTTCCGAAACTTCCGCGTCAGCTTCCTTAACGGGTTTTCCTACTTCCAAAACTATCCAAGCGGAAAGTTCGGCGCGTCTTTGTTCCATTAACGTCCCAGCTTGACGCAAAATATCAGCACGTTGTTTGACTGGAGTTTTCTTCCAAGCTGGAAAAGCAGCTTTAGCAAATTTCATTGCTTCCTCAGCTTGTTCAATGCTAAGTAAACCTACCTTACCAACAACCTGATTAAAATTAGAAGGGTTAAGAGAGTCTACAAAAGTTGAAGTATTCACATATTCTCCATTCAGCAAAGGTAAATAAGTCTTACCCAACTGCTGACGGACATTTTCAAAAGCCAAACTCGACCTATTCCTTCTCTCCTCCTCCGCAAAATCCGTATCCGCAACACCAACAAAACCTTCCTTCTCTTCTTTGCTCCTTTGCGCCTTTGCGCGAAACATATCTATAATTGGAGGTGCTAGTAATTCTTCAACCGGACGATTTTCCAGATTTTGCCGTAAAAAGGAACTATTTGCGGTATTTTCCAACAAACGACGAATTAAATAAGCCATTCCCGGTAATAAGTCACCGTAGGGACAATAGACGCGGACGCGATAACCCTTATCTACCAAGGCTTTGGCTATTTTATCACCCATGCCGTACAGAACTTGCATTTCAAAACGACGACGGGGAACTTGAAGATTTTCCGCAATAGCTATGGCGCGAGATTGCGATCGCACATTATGACTACCTATGGCAGAATAGACATACTGATGATTTTCTAGCAATAACTGGGTAATAGCTTCAAAATTGGCATCTGTGGCGACTTTATCATTATAAACTGGTTGCGGCCAATGTTTTTGAGCGGCTTTGATGGTTTCCTGGTCCCAATACGCACCTTTAACCAAGCGAATAGTAAGAGGATAACCCCGTTGTTTTAACCAAGCAATGATATCTCTAGCGTCCTGTTCACTGTCACGCAGATATGCTTGAATGGTCATACCAATATCGGTACGTTGACAAAATTCCGCTTCTAGTAAAAGTTTTTTGAGAATGGTGAAAGTAATATCTTTATAGGCGTATTGTTCCATATCAAAATGGACTGCTGTACCTAATTCCTTGGCATGACGGAGTAAAGTCCGAATATGTTCGCTTACTTTCGCTTCACTACCTTCAGCATCTAAAGGGTCAAATTGGGAATAAAACGCCGTTAATTTGACGGAAACCTGAACTTTAGGGATATTTTCGCCGTCTGCTTCGTCAATAGCTGGAATTTTCGCCCAATTTCGTGACGCTTCCACCAATTGCTGCATCAATTCCAAGTATCTTTCTAAATAAGATTGTGCCTCTATTTCCGTAATTACCGCTTCACCAAGTAAGTCAATAGTGAAAGCCATTTTCTCTTTTCGCAGTCTCTCAACGGTTTTGATGACTTGCTTAATATTTTCCCCAGAAATATATTTATGTGCTAAAGTTTGCACAGCAGTTCCCACTGTTGTCGCTGCTACCTGTGCGGGCATAGAATCCGGGTTAGCAAAGTTTAAAATCGCTTTTAAAGCCGCCGGTAATTCTACTGATTCATCTCCCAAATATTCTTGTAAATGGGAGGCAATTTCTGATTTACTATGTAAAGCGGGTAAAGTATCTATGAACCGAAATAATTGTACTCTTAATCCGGGGTTACTCATAGCCCAGTCGAGTAATTTATCATCCCAGCGCATTTGGTCGCGTAAAGCACCTAAAAATGAGCGATTTTCTTGGGTAGCAGCGAGAACCTGTTTAGCAATTTCCTGGGTTTTCGCTTCATAAGTGCTGTTTTCTACTTGTAATATCATAAAATTTGTTAGTTGTTAGTAGTTATTTGTCAGTTCCCAAGCTGGATTTTTTTGAGTAATGTTGAATGATTGTGTAAAAATGAACTAAGGTGTTGTTTTTAACGTAGCAAGCACCATTTTATGAACCTTCCTAGTGATTTTGAATGTGATTTCATTGAATATTTGGAAAACTGGACTTTAGTACCTTTGGAAATAGGTATAGTCTGCTTAGGAGGTTGTACAAAAAGACCGACAAATACACAATTACAAGTATGATGCAAAAAAGCAAATAGTCGCAATGGGGAAATTCTAGCAGATAATTTATATTTTTAACCAAGATAACCCAAGATTAAGGCCACCCAACCAATAATACTACCACCTAAAATTAGGTACATGGCATTAATGCGGTAGAAAAGCACTAAAATTGCGGAAATCACAGAAATTCCTAAACCTAAAAAATCTAGATCATGGGTTTTTGGTAATATTAAAGTAGCCATTCCTAATTGCATTGTAGTTAACACCATTAATGCTAAAGCACTAACATTTACAGCATCTAAAAAAGGTCTTGTCCAAGATGATTTGCGAATAGGATTCATGAGAGGATTTAAAGCAGCTACAAATAAAAATGAAGGGAGAAAAATTCCTATAGTTGCTACAGTTGCTCCGGGAAATCCAGCAATTATATAACCAATAAATGTCGCGGTAGAAAGCACTGGACCCGGTGTAAATTGTCCGATAGCAATACTATCTAATAATTGTTGTTGTGTTAACCAACCATATTCTTCTACGAGTCCTTTTTGTAAAAAGGCTATTAGTAAATAACCACCTCCAAAAAGGATACTACCAACTTTTAAAAAGAATAAACCCAATTTCCACACAGGTACAGATATATGACTATTTATGGCTGTACTCATTGTGGTTGTTTGTAAAAATGTTTCTGTGGTTAAACCCAGAATAATTAAGTTAGTTTGATTACTACTGCTTAACCAAATCATTCCTAATATTCCTCCTAGTAATAAAGCTACAACTTCGTTGACTTTAGCAAACCAAGTTATTAACCCAACTACTATAGAAATTATCAATAATTTTCTAGTTTTTACCGCTTTTTTTCCCAAACCCCAAATCGCATTAATAATAATAGCCAAAACAACGGGTTTAATCCCATAAAGTAAAGGTAAAACTTGAGGTAAAGTCCCATAATTGACATATAGCCAAGCAAATAAACCCGTAATTAAAACCGCAGGTAAAATAAAACAAACTCCAGCAATAATTAATCCTAACCACCCTGCATAAATGTATCCTATATGAATGGCTATTTCTGTGGAATTTGGACCAGGAATTAAGTTAGTTACACCCAATAAATCTAAAAAATGTTCTTGTGTCAACCATTGACGACGTTTAACTACTTCATCTTCTATCATAGCAATATGTGCAACTGGTCCACCAAAACCAATAATACCTAATTTGAGAAATAGTTTTGCAATTTCGGTTAAGCGATTTAATGATGATTTATTCATGGTTTCTGACTAAGAATTAAGAATAATTAAACACAGATGAACGCAGATTAACGCAGATAAAGATGGATGAATTTTAGGATTTTGATAAGGGATAGATTCATTATTTATTTTTTATTAAGGTAGCAATATTTCTGCTTTACAGCTAGATCTGGATAATCACTAAATACACCATTTACTCCTAAATTTAAAAATATTTCATATTCTCTTTGTGGATTTCCTTGTAAGTCTAAAGGTAGGAAAACATCTTCATTTCTAAATGTCCAAGTATGAACTTGTAAATTAGCTGCATGAGCATCTATAATTAAAGATGTCGGTGATAATAATTTACCATGACTATCTCTAGGAATCAATAAGTTTTTATGTACACCTATTGCTTGAGCATATTCTGCAATTTCTCTCAAACCTTTTTGAGTTAATAAATCTTGATATGTGCGAGAATCATGATTAATGATAAAATCGTAGGGTTTACCAAGATCATTAATTAATTGCACTAATGGTAAATCTGTTTTCTGCGATAATTCTTTGAGATTGCTAACTTCAAATGATTGAATAAATACAGGTAAATTAATCCCCTGGAAATTCCATAATAAAGCTTCCTCTAATGGTAAACCAAGCACCTGAAAATAACTGGGATGTTTAGTTTCTGGATAAATGCCAATATTGCGAGCAATTTTTTGACTTTTATGCTTGACTAAATCAATGATTTCTGCAAAAGTGGGAATAGTAAATATATTGTCATAAACTGTATTTTGAGGACGAAGTTCAGGAATACGTTCTTTTGCTGTTAAAGTTTTGATTTGTGCTATGGTAAGATCTTCTGTAAACCAACCAATTTTAATTTCACCATCAATGATTTTCCTGGTTTTTAAATGAGCAAATTCTGGATGATTAGCAATATCCGTAGTTTCCGATATTTCATTTTCATGACGTGCAATTAAAATACCATCTTTAGTCATCACTAAATCGGGTTCAATATAATCAGCACCTAAATCAATTGCTAACTCATAACCTGCTAAAGTATGTTCAGGACGGTAGCCACTTGCACCACGATGAGCGATAATAATAGGAGACTGACTTGTAAAGGTTTGAATCATGGATACTTGTTACTTTTCTTATAATTAAAATCCCACCGTTATTATTTTTTGTTATAAAACTGATGATGTCAACTCAACCTCAAGTAAAACGCATAGAAGAATTACGGCGCTTATTACAACAAGCTAGTTATGCCTATTATGTACTAGACGCGCCAACAATGGAAGATACAGTTTATGATCGGCTGTATCGGGAATTGCAAGAACTAGAAACGAAAAATCCAGAATTAATTACCCATGATAGTCCAACTCAGCGCATTGGTGAGCGTCCCGCCACCCATTTTACCTCAATCCGTCATAATATTCCCCTGTATAGTCTGGAAAATGCCTTTAATATTGAAGAATTGCAAAATTGGGATCAACGTTGGCGACGACACTCATTAACTCAGTATAATAGCGGAGAAATAGAATATGTATCTGAGTTAAAAATTGATGGCGCTGCTTTAGCATTAACTTATGAAAATGGTCTTCTAACAAGGGGTGCAACCAGAGGAGATGGAGTAACAGGTGAGGATATTACCCAGAATGTGAGAACTATTCGCTCAATCCCCCTCCGTTTGAATTTTAACGACTTAGAAAATATTGCTAAAGTGGAAGTACGGGGAGAAGTGTTTTTACCTTTACAAGTATTCAAGGAAATTAACGAGAAAAGACAAAAAGCAGGTGAACAGGTATTTGCTAACCCGCGCAATGCCGTAGCTGGTACGCTCAGACAATTAGATTCCCGTATTGTTGCACAACGACAGTTAGATTTTTTCGCCTATACTTTACATATTACTGGCTTAGATGATTCTAGTATTGCCAATACCCAATGGCAAGCTTTGGAACTATTGCAAAAAATGGGTTTTCGAGTTGATACCAATCATAAACTCTGCCATTCTATTGCTGAAATTGCCGAATATTACCAATATTGGGATACAGAACGGCTCAACTCTCCCTATATGACGGATGGAGTTGTAGTTAAATTAAATACTTTTAGACTACAGGAACAACTGGGGTTTACACAGAAGTTTCCACGGTGGGCTATAGCTTTAAAATATCCCGCCGAAGAAGCCCCAACCCGTGTAGAAAAAATTACAGTCAATGTCGGCAGAACCGGCGCATTAACACCTTTAGCGGAAATGTTGCCCGTACAATTAGCGGGAACAACTGTTTCCCGTGCTACTTTACATAACAGCGATCGCATCGAACTATTAGATATCCGTATTGGTGACACAGTAATTGTACGCAAAGCAGGGGAAATCATTCCCGAAGTAGTCCGGGTAATTAAAGAACTGCGTCCTAGCGATACCCACCCCTTTATCATGCCTTCCCATTGTCCCGTCTGTGGACAACTAGTGGTTAGGGAAACTGGAGAAGCAGTTACTAGATGTGTAAATGCTTCCTGTCCCGCCATTCTTAAAGGTGAAATTGAACACTGGGTAAGTCGTGACGCTTTGGATATTAAAGGAGTTGGAGAAAAACTAGTGTATCAATTAGTAGACAAAAAATTAATACATTCCGTTGCTGATTTATACGAATTGACAAAAGAACAACTATGTGTATTGGAACGCATGGGAGAAAAATCAGCGGAAAAATTGATTAAAGCGATCGCCCAATCAAAAAATCAACCTTGGTCTAGAGTATTATATGGTTTAGGCATCCGTCACGTTGGTAGCGTCAACGCCCAACTATTAACAGAGAAGTTTACCACTGTTGAAGAATTAACAGCGGCCAGACAATCAGACATTGCGGGTGTTTATGGTATTGGTGCAGAAATCGCCCAATCAGTCTACCAATGGTTGCGGACTCCAGCCAATCAAAGCTTAATATCCCGTCTCCAGGGAATAGGGTTACAATTAGCAAATAGCGCCGAAGCTCAAGTAGTGGGCGAAATTAATCAAAAATTTGCTGGTAAAACCTTTGTAGTAACTGGCACATTACCAACTTTGAAAAGAGAAGAAGCAAAGGCCTTAATTCAAAAATCCGGCGGTAAAATCACGGAATCAGTTAGCAAAAAAACAGACTTTTTGGTTGTAGGAGCAGATGCCGGTTCTAAATTAGACAAAGCCCAGAATTTAGGCATTAGCCAATTGACAGAGGCGCAGTTATTGGCAATGCTGGCAGAATAGTTATAAACTCACATAAATTATTAAATTATGTTACATTTCCTATTGTGAAGATAAACTCACAAAGATGCTCAGGTCCTAAACACTTTTTTACTAAGAAACCATGAATTACCTAATTAATAAAACAGTTGGTATTGCCATAGCCGCAACCACCCTTCTGGTCAGCGTTCCTACTTTTGCCCAAACCGCAAACGCGCCTAAACCTCATACAATCCATACTGCAAAGACAGCCAGTACAATTGTCGAAATTGCCAGCGCCAACAGTTCTTTGAAAACCCTAGTCACAGCTATCAAAGCCGCCGGCTTAGTCGAAACCCTTTCTGGTCAAGGACCATTCACTGTATTTGCACCTACAAACACAGCATTTAAAGCCTTACCAAAGGGAACTTTAGAAAAACTCCTCAAACCAGAAAATAAAGCCACCTTAGTCAAAATTTTGACTTATCATGTAGTTCCTGGGTCAGTTACTTCTAAGACCATCAAAGCTGGTGATGTCAAAACAGTTGAAGGTGCTTCAGTGAAGATTCAAGTTAAGAAAGGTCGAGTCACTATAGATAAAGCTAAAGTGACCAAAACAGATATTAAAGCCAGTAACGGCGTGATTCATTTAATTGATAAAGTGCTACTTCCTCCTGATGTAAAATTGTAGAATTTTTAGCAACTCAGATTCCTAAATTTTTTCAGAATTTGGGAATCTGATAGTTTTGAGTTTTGGGTTTTAATTCACCCCAGAACTCATTATTTTTACCGAGGTGGTAAATTTTTAAAGCGGTATTCAGTCCCAACTTTTAGCTGATTAGCATTATAGCGAGGAGTCATTAACAGAGAAGAATTATAGGGATTGGGTAGGTCAGGTGTGCGAATATACGGATCATTTGTTGCTTGTTGAGCAAGCGCGTCATGATAAAGCTTATTTACTGATTCTCCATCTTTAGCGATTTCATTGTCAGGAAAAGCAGCACCAAATTTACGCCCAATGCCAATTAACGAGCCTACTTGACGCTCTAAACTGGTATTTCCGTAAAAAGTAGAATCATAGCTAAAATAAGCTCTTTCAAAAGCATCATCTGTTGTTTGATAGTCAGGTGTTTCAGCTTTAGCGACTGAAGAAAGGACAAAACTAGTAGTAACAAGTACCAGTAAACAACTCAATGCTGGAAATTTTATACCCATTATGGTTAACTCCTCAATTTTTGGGTGCATCTTAATTTATGCTTAAGTGGTTGAACTTTGTTGAGTTTCAACTTTGGTGTAACACAACTTTTAATTGTTTGTAATGTCTGATTCCACTCAAACCCCTAGCAACCAAGACATTTGGGCTGCTACCACTGATTTAACTACTCTGCGTCAAAAGTTACTTGATTTATTTTGCCAGCTTGCGTATCAAGAAGGCGATTTTGTTCTTTCCTCTGGACAACGTAGTTCTTATTATATTAATGGTAAACAAGTTACACTTCATCCCCAAGGTGCTTTAGCTATAGGTAGGCTGGTGCTGCCAATGCTACCCGATGATACTCAGGCGGTAGCGGGTTTAACCTTGGGTGCTGATCCGATTGTATCAGCCTTAAGTGTAGTTTCTGTGTATGAAAATAGACCGATACCAGCTTTGATTATTCGTAAAGAAACAAAGGGACATGGGACAATGGCTTATATTGAAGGTCCTAGTTTATCCCCAGGTGCAAAAGTTGTGGTTTTAGAAGATGTCGTGACAACTGGACAATCCGCACTCAAGGCTGTGGAACGCTTACAAGCGGCAGGTTATACGGTAGACCGGGTAATTTCCCTAATAGATAGATTACAAGGGGGTAGGGCGTTATATGAGTCCGCTGGGTTGCAATTTGAGGCTTTATTTACGATTCAGAATCTTCAGGAACGGTATCGAGAAATTAACTTATAACAGAAGTCGGAAATAGGAAGCAACTGGAATCATCTAAAACTGGAGAAAGTTAATTAAACAGAAATACGGAAAGATTGACCAATAACTTGAAAATCTTCTGTTTGTTGATTTTTGAGTTTATCACGGATTTGAGTAAATTGGTGAAGAATGTCTGATTTATACAGCTTTCCGCCGCATTTTGCACAAACTTCTGCTTCTACCTGGATAATAGCTGTATGATTCCCTCCTTTTAACATTTTTTCAATTTGCTTAGTTTGTAACTTACCTTGACAAGTCGGACACGTTTGGTTTTTCATACTAATACATCTTAATGTGCTAATTAATCCAGTGTTGAGGCTGGTAACTATAAACAGGGGCTAAAATTGGATTGCTGCTGTTTTGATCATAGCCTCAAATTTTATGAATGGGTTGAGGGGCATATTTTCTCAGTGTGTTAAATTGAGGTGGATAGGGTGTATTATTGGGGTATTATTTCGATAATTTTGTCTTATATGTCAAATTGAAGAAAAATATCAAATAACTCAAATTCAGGTTTTACATCAAAAATATTAGGTGGTATTGATTCCATAGCTAAAATATCCTTAATTTTCTCAATATTCGTGATATATTGCTTAAATTATGAAAACAAAAACAAACCGCAAATATACGTAATTAGATTCCCAATTGAAGAAGTCGAGGGTCTATTCTATCTACAGCATTTCCCGGTGTTATGAGATAGGTATCCAGCGGTTAAGATGCCCGCACCACAAGAGTTTCATGATTCAAATTTGTACCTCATCTTCAGCGGAAAACGCTGTATGTTTGTTAAACGAACTCTTCCAACTGTTCCAACTTTAACCAGATATTTGGTGTTGGTACTTGTCCAAATTTCACCAAAGCATAATTACCCTTAATATCTACAATTTCCCCCTGAGTTTCAAACAAATAACTAGGGAAACGAGAATCACTAGCTTGAGCTTCCAGGCTATTTTCTAGCTTCTCCCGAATAGCTCGCACCATATTTCCTTTTTTCATGGCCATAAATTCCCCTTATTCCACAATAAACGCTTTTACTGAAAATTTTATCTTGTCCGCAGACACAAAGGCATAATTTTTCCTCAAAAAACATAACCGCTTACGTTTGTGGTCAGCGGTTCCGGAGAAAATTCTGATAAATCACTTCCCGGTGTTATGAGGTACATATATAGCGGACAAAGCGGGTAAGATGCCCGCACCACAAGAGTTTGATGATTTAATTTTGTACCTTATCAGTGTGGAAAACGCTGTATTATGTTATTATTGCTTAGTTCTTCCTTATCAGCTTCAACATAACACATCCCGAAGCAATTGTCAACCTCCTAATTCTCATATCACCAGAAAAAGTTTTCCCACAATCTCATTTAAAATATCATAGCAATCTTCAATTAATTATGAAAAATAAAGAATATCCCCGACTTATCTAAGAAATCGGGGATCTAAATATATCATTTATCTATTCATTAATATTGCCATAAATCTTAAACCAAACTCCTCTTCAAAAACTCCTTTTTTGTAATCTAAACTCCACATTTCCAAAGCACATTCATCATCAATTAATGATGGAAATATGAATATCTTAAATTCCTTAAAATTGGGCAAATATTCACATTTAACATGAGAAATAGCACCTATTCGTCTTCTATCTAAAGCAACAGCTAACCTTAAAATAGCACTAAGTTGATTAACCATTTGCCGATGTTCCTTGTGAAGTAAATTGCGATAGTTATCATGTTTTTTCTTCGGTGCAGATTTACGATGATAACGCGCTATGTTGGCAATAATTTCGATCTCTGTTTCATTATAACCAAGTAATTCCTCATTTCTAATCAAGTAGTATGAATGTTTATGGTGCGATGAATGGCTAACATAGTGACCACAATTATGTAAAATTGCCGCAGCCCATAATAACTTACGTTGATCTGTATTCCAATAGTGTAATTTTCCCTGAGTTTGGTCAAATATATTTAGCGCGAAAGCGGTAATACGCTCACTGTGTTCTAAGTTACTGTAGTATTTTTTGGCAGTTTTTAATACACTACGTTCTCTAACGGAAGTTTGAAACCGTAATCTGTTATCAATGAAGCCATGAGCCAGCATCCAGTCTACGATTATTCCTTCTCGAAGCGCTCGCTCACAAACTGTTAAGGATTCCACCCCTAACAAGGTCATGGCTTCCTGTAAAATTACTGCTCCTGCAAGTATCACTTCCGACCTTTTTTCCGGCATTCCTGGAATAGTAGCCCGTTCCACATTGGTCATCTTCCGTAAGCGAGTTACCCATATACGTAAATCTTGGAGGCTGAATTGATACCCATTCAGAGTAGAAGGAACAAGACCTAATTTTTCCCGAGCGTGAATAGTAGCAATGGTTTCTATTGTGCCAGATGTGCCGATTAACCGGGGAAATTCGCCGATTTTGAGTTTTTCTTGCACTTCTTCTACAGACCGCTCTAACATTCCCCTAGCGTAAGCCTGTAGGTACTTAAATTCAGTTTCGGTGATAGGATCAGAGTTGACCAGTTCTCCCGTTAAGCGGACTGCGCCAATTTTTGTACTGGTAAGACTCCGGGGTTCTTCACTGTCCCCTAAAATCAATTCTGTTGAACCACCACCAATGTCAATAATGATGTGTGGTTGGTGATTAAATTCCATCCCCGATAATACACCTAAATAGATGCGACGGGCTTCTTCTGGTCCAGAAATCAAGTCAACGCTTAAACCAAGTTCGGTTTCGATTTGGTGGAGAAATTCCTTACCATTGGGAGATTCACGGACGGCACTAGTAGCAACAGCGACAATACTATTTACTTCTAAGCTATGGGCAAGAGTTTTGAATCTGCCTAAACAAGCGATCGCTTTAAGCATCACTTCGGGTTTTAATTCACCAGTAATTAAATTGCGATCGCCTAATCGTACGGTTTCTTTTTCCCGCGCAATCATGGTAAAAGATGGTAAAGCGGCTTCAATTTTGACTATTACCATGTGCAAAGAATTTGTACCAATATCAATGGCTGCAATCATCTGGTTTTCCCGCACTGGTTGATTAAGTGGGTTTCTGTTGTCAACAGGGATTAAATTCAGCATCTGGATTATCGCTCGAAAGATAGACAAAAATACGGTCTTGAGGTCTCCCCATTTTCAAAATATATTAATTACATTGATGGAGACCATAAATTAGCTAACTGTTACAAATTTCACAAAAATTCTGTCCAATCCGTATTTTTAATTGTTAACTATAGAAAAAACTCAATCCCATTGGGAATATTAACCTAACGATGATCATGTTCTGATTTATTTTCAATATACCCGATTGTTAGTGGCTAATGAAATTATGGTGTAATCAAGGTATTATTTACAACTATTGAATATGTTTAAACCGAAAAAAACTAATCAATAACCATTATGGCTGACAATTATCCGACTGTTGCGATGGAATAAACCCGAAGGTAGATTAATTCTCATCATTCCCGCATTGTGGTCCGTATTTTTGGCTGCTGCAGGTAAACCACCATTACCCCTGGTAGTATCGCTACTAGTGCGGCTGGGTGTTAAGTCATGAATTTGCTGATACTTTAAATAAAATGATTTGTGAGGATTATACAAAACGCTTTCAAAACGCCAAGGAAGCCTTACAAGCATTAACAAGAAATCAACTAACTCCACCTCCAGCACCTTTAATTCCCTGGAAATTAATTCTTGGCACAATTTCAGGAATCATCATTATTATCGGTGTAGTTATGGCTGTCATATCCATATTACCCAAATCTAATGATCAACTAATAGCTGATGGTAAAGCTAAATCAGGACATTAGCCAGCCAATAAAGCCAGGGAATAAATTCCTTGTCTAAAAACTAAAGTCGGTTGAAAGCGACTGAATGGAAGAATGTTTTAGTCCGTTCTAACGGACTTCTGCTATTAGCCGGGGAATTGATTCCCTGACGGGTTATGAAACAAACCGAAAATTAACCAATTACCAAATTATCAAATACCAGGAGTACCATCTATGAAATTACACAAATTATCCCATTTATTATTCTTCTTTATCCTCTTATTTCCCGCTTCTGGGATTATTATCCTTGGTTGTAGTTCTTCCGTATTCGCCCGCAAACCAGGGACTTTATCAGAATCAAAATTAAATGATATTCAACAGGGGATGAGTGGAGGAGCAATTATTAATGAAAAAGGTTATTTAGTGGGGATAAATAGTAAAATTGCTCACCCGGTTTTACAAACTGATTTTCGCTATTTACAAAGTGAACAACCTAATGAGAAAACATTAAAGGAATGGGGTAATTATAGTTGGGGTATTGCGATTAATTTAGGAGATAAAGCTGGTGCGATTAAACATTATACTCAAGCTATCCCCATTAATCCTCAAGATGCCGAAGCCTACATCTACCGGGGAATTGTTAAATATGCTTTCGGAGATAAAACTGGTGCGATCGCTGATTTTACTCAAGCTATCACCATTAATCCTCAATATGCCGAAGCCTACAGCAACAGGGGACTTGTTAAATATGCTTTAGGAGATAAAGCAGGTGCGATCGCTGATTTTACTCAAGCTATCACCATTAATCCTCAATTAGCCGGAGCCTACTACAACCGGGGAAATACTAAAGATGATTTAGGAGATAAAGCAGGTGCGATCGCTGATTATACTCAAGCTATCACCATTAATCCTCAAGATGCCGAAGCCTACAACAACCGGGGACTTGCTAAATATGAATCAGGAGATAAAGCTGGTGCGATCGCTGATTTTACTCAAGCTATCACCATTAATCCTCAATATGCCAAAGCCTACAGCAACCGGGGAGGTGCTAAATCTGAATCAGGAGATAAAGCTGGTGCGATCGCTGATTTTACTCAAGCTATCACCATTAATCCTCAATATGCCGAAGCCTACTACAACCGGGGACTTGCTAAATATGAATCAGGAGATAAAGCTGGTGCGATCGCTGATTATACTCAAGCTATCACCATTAATCCTCAATTAGCCATAGCCTACAGCAACCGGGGACTTGCTAAATCTGAATCAGGAGATAAAGCTGGTGCGATCGCTGATTATACTCAAGCTATCACCATTAATCCTCAAGATGCCGAAGCCTACAACAACCGGGGACTTGCTAAATATGAATCAGGAGATAAAGCTGGTGCGATCACTGATTTTACTCAAGCTATCACAATTAATCCTCAATTAGCCATAGCCTACAGCAACCGGGGACTTGCTAAATATGAATCAGGAGATAAAGCTGGTGCGATCACTGATTTTACTCAAGCTATCACAATTAATCCTCAATTAGCCATAGCCTACAGCAACCGGGGACTTGCTAAATCTGAATCAGGAGATAAAGCAGGTGCGATTAAAGATTTTACTCAAACTATCACAATTAATCCTCAAGATGCCGAAGCCTACTACAACCGGGGAAATGCTAAATATAAATCAGGAGATAAAGCTGGTGCGATTAAAGATTTAGAAACTGCAAAACAACTATTCCAACAGCAAGGAGATATCCAAAATGCTCAAAAAGTACAAGAAATATTGAATAAATTGTAGCTAAACTCCATCCATCTTGAAAACTTGAGTTTGCGCCATAGAAAAACTATAGGTTTCAACTTGGACGGGGTTTACCATTATCTTTATTTTACCTTCTATTCTCTACCCATACATTAACCAACCCTAATCAAAAACAATCAAACTAACACCACAACAAATTACCCTATCTGCTAACCGAGAACCAATGGATAAACTAGAAAAATACCAGAATATTATCAAAAAAATATTGACTGAATATTACGAAATGACGAATAATCAAACTTCAAAAAAATGTGAATTTGAAGTTAGTGAACGTTTAGCTATTGATGAAACCAGAGATCAATATATTTGCTTTCGTTTTGGTTGGGAAGATAAAAAGCAAATACAGCATATTATCATTTATCTTACCATTAAAAACGGCAAAATTTGGGTAGAAGAAGATGCAACAGATTTATGTATAGTCGATGATTTACTATCAGCAGGAATACCACAGAATGATATTGTTTTGGGTTTCCATCATCCCAGTAAAAGAGTTTTCAAAGAATTTGCTACAGCTTGAAATAATGAGAATATTGTAGGGGTTTAGCAATGCTAAATCCTTGTTTTTATGTTATATTAGTTTAATACTCAAATTGAAAAAACCTATGCGTAAACAAACCATTGAATATACATCACCATTAGATACCTTAGTTGCCGTTACCAAACGACCAAGTATATATGAAAATCAACAAAAAATGGATTCTGAAGAATTTTTCCATTAATATAACTGTGAACATCTCTTATTTTCCTACCTCTGTGTCCTCTGTGCCTCTGTGGTTCGTTTTTATTTTTAAAATACCCGATTGTTTGTAGCCAATGAAATTATGGTCTAATCAAGGTATTATTTACAATCATCGGATATGTTTAAAACACCAAAAACCAACCGACAACCATTATGGCTAACAATTATCCGACTATTGCGGTGGAATAAACCCGAAGGTAGATTAATTCTCATGATTCCCGCATTGTGGGCCGTATTTTTGGCTGCTGCGGGTAAACCACCATTACCCCTAGTGGGAGTGATTATTGTCGGTAGTATCGCTACCAGTGCGGCAGGGTGCGTAGTTAATGATTTATGGGATAGAGATATTGATCCACAAGTAGAGAGGACACGCGATCGCCCGCTTGCATCTCGCGCCCTTTCCGTTCAAATTGGTATAGTGGTGGGGATAGTCGCCCTAGTCTGTGCTGCTGTAATGGCCTTTTATCTTAACCGGTTAAGCTTCTGGTTGTCAGTGGCCGCAGTTCCCGTTATCGTCCTGTATCCCGGCGCAAAACGGGTATTTCCTGTACCTCAATTGGTACTTTCCATAGCTTGGGGTTTTGCGGTGTTAATCAGTTGGAGTGCAGTTACCGCTAATATTACAGCACCCACTTGGTTACTTTGGGGCGCGACCGTACTATGGACCTTAGGATTTGATACTATCTATGCAATGAGCGATCGCCAAGATGATCAACGCATTGGTATTAATTCTAGCGCGTTGTTTTTTGGTAAATATGCTCCTACAGCGATCGCTATTTTCTTCATTGGTACTATTATACTTCTAGCTGGAGTAGGGTTATTAGTTAATTTAAATACCGCTTTTTGGATAACTTTAATACTGGCTAGTATGGGCTGGATTTGGCAAATTATCCGCTTACAAAAGCCAGAAATACCTAATTCTGCTTATGGGGAAATGTTTCGTCAAAATGTCTGGATTGGTTTTGTAATTTTAGCAGGAATGATTATTGGTTCTTAGTGAATTTGTAGTTAATTTCACAAAATCAAAATTTTCTTGTCAATCTAACCAAAGCTAGATTCAAAACTATCAGGACTACTGTTTTAAAGGTTGGGATATTAATCTACAAGCTAGATGCAACCAACCTCATGAAGCGATCTATTTTTGTTAAACTCGCTACAATAATTTTACTGTCTTTTGGTAGTTTTGGTCTAGTGATTGGTGGTTTTTGGATTAGTAAAGCTACTAGTAATAACAAACAATTACAGTTAATTACTGATATATCACAGTATCCAGAAATCCGTAATCATAAATGGACTGATATTCAACAAATCCAACATTTTCCCGGACAAATTTCTAGTGATTCTCAAGTTTTACAAATGGCTTATACTTCGGGAGTAATTCCGGGAAGTAGTTCTTTACAACTTCGGATCAAAGAACCACAAACAAAGATTAAAAACCTCCTCAAACAATACCAAAAAATTTCTCAACATCAATACCAGGGAGGAAATACAAATAATCATATTAATCAACCCAACGGCGTACCAACAACGTTTTTTTATACTAGCGATTCAGAAATAGAAACCTTTCCTAGCAGTTATGAAATATTAGTATTAAAAGCCGAAGATAAAAGCCAACCTGGTTCTAAATGGAATCATGGTAATAGTCATGGAGTGGCCATTGATATTGCATCTTCAGAGATTGTTTATTGGGCAGAAAAATGGTAAGTAGAGCCAAATTATCTTGAAAGTCCATCTAAATATCTAAATATTAAGTTCAAATTAGATCACTATTTCCTGACTGCAAATGCTTTAATGTCCTGTGCAAAAACTTACCCCATTCTGCTGCTAGGGGAACTTCTGTAAAGGGAACAAGAATTGATTTAGGAGTAGTTAATAAAAACTCTAATTCGATTTTTCGACCTTTTAGGGGTGGATTTTCTAAATCTACAGAATTACCATTTACTAAAAAGCGGATTTCTTGAACATCTAATAAAGAAAAAGTTTCTAGTTCAATTGGTCCTTTCGTTGTAGGTTTTCCCCAAGTAATATCATCACCTTTTTGAGCTAATACTGCATAAATATCATATTTAGCTCGTTCAAATTGTGCTGCCCAAATCTGATAAGCTTCAAGTTTTTGATATTCCTGTGAACCTTGCCACGCTAACCAGAAAAATGCGAATAACAAAGGCAACCATAAAAGACCACGTTCCATAATAATTCGTCATTCCTCTTTTAGAAGAGCTTTACTAACTTAATTAAAAAACAGGAAAAAAGATAGAATTTGCTCTAAACAAATACCATTTTATAATATACAACATGAATATAAAACGTAAGCAAAGCTACAAAATTTAATGTATTATATAACGTCCACAGATTCAGTAATTTACAGCAATTCAACTACTTAATAGACAAATACTAAGTAATCCAGGGGAAAGAAACACAATGAGTTTATACAGCCTAATTTACAGTAGCTATGAAAAACCTGATTTAGGGTATCATGAACTTAAAGATATCATGGAAAAATCCTAGAAGAATAACCAATTAGAGGGAATTACAGGACTACTTTGCTATGGTGATTCTGTCCAAGGCACAGAGAATGCGGTTAGTATATTAATCAAGTGTAACTTTCACAAGGTATTAAAACTAACCAGAAACATGAACTACGAAATAGCACGTAAACTACTTATAGACCAAACCAACAGCCCAGATAATCCAGATACCCTGTTAAATCGTTTACAGCAAGGTAAACCTCCTGTTCCTGGTCAAATTACTTCAACCCTGTTAGCGTTAAAAGTAGTATTTGAAGCCTCAAAAACAGATACCAGCTTAGACAGAGAACTCGCTTTTGCTTTATATCAATTGGCCGTAAAAGCCCAAAGGTTTTTTGCAGCGGGAAGAAAAGTAGGTGTAGACTGGCCACCTCTGCTTAATCAGGATTTAGTACGTATTTCCCTGGCGGCTGAAAGTATTTTTTCAGGAACGTGGCAGAAGTTATAATAGAACATGAATTAACGAGTCCTTAATTCAGCTTCTAATTTATTGGCATCAGCTTTGAGTAAAACTGTTATATTACCAATAATGGCTTTTCCTTGTTTCGGTTGGGCGATTTCTAGCCAATAAGCGTAACGCTCTCCTACTCGCAGTTCTCCCTGTATAGCTTCCCTAAGTGGTATTTTAGCTAACCGATCTGTATTAATCTCACTCTGGCTAGGATATTGATAGATAATTTGAGCCTCATCATAATCTTGATACACATCTAGATTATAAATTATCCGCAAAGATTCTTGTAAACGCTTTGCTGTAATGCCATTAACAGCATCAAATATGGTTAGGCTTTCTGTGCGAATTGTCACCCTATCTTCAGTAAATACTATCCTACCGGGAGGTAATATGGAGGCTTCAAAGGTAAATCTTTGAGCCGCTGTATCACTTTTTCTGACAGATAATCGTTCTCCTTGTTTTGGCTGTAGAGTTGGATGTGATCGAATCCATGATACCACATTTTTTGTACTTTCTCCAGGTAAGGCCTCTACAGGAGAATTTACAAGTATTTCTACTGATACAAAAGGTATTAGAGAACAAGATAAAATTAATAATTTCAGTAAAGATTGTTTAAGCATTTTTCAATTATACATCGCTACCTTAATTACTTTACGCGCCTTCATATCCATAAATACCTGTTCTAAGTCCTGCAAAGGCCGCTGTTCACTAATGAGTAAGTCAAAAGGAATCTTACCACTAGCGATGAGTGATAAAGCCGCTCTTACAAATTCTGGTGTATTATGAAATACTCCTTTGAGCGTAATTTCACTGTAATGCAATTGCTCAGTACAAACCGTAATTGTGGTATCTTTTGGACAACCGCCAAATAAATTGATAGTTGCACCAGGACGACCGCAAGCGATCGCAGTTTCCCAAACACTCGGTACACCAGTAGCTTCTATAACCACATCTGCGCCCCAGCCGTCTGTTAATTCCTTAACTAGGTTGGGAATATCCGTCAGTTGATGATAATTGAAAGTCTTTGCTGCGCCCAGCTTTTTACCAATTTCTAGCCGCTGGTTATTTCCACCCCATAAAATCACCTCAGTATATTCCGCTAAAACGGCTACAAACATTAAGCCGATAGCCCCATCACCTAAAACTACTACTCGATCATGGGGTTTAACGCCAGAACGGGCTACACCATGGAGCACACAAGCCAGAGGTTCAGTCATCGCCGCTAATACTGAGGGTAAAGAATCAGGAATTGGCAATAGATTATACTGAACAATGGGGGCAGGAATTGGTATATATTCCGCAAATGTACCGTTATTCCATGTCAAATGAGGACATAAAGAATATTCTCGACGTTGACAAAAAAAACATTTCATGCAGGGAGCAGAATTATTTGCTACCACGCGATCGCCAACGTGCCAATTAGTCACCCCCTTACCGACAGCAACAATTCGTCCCGCACCTTCGTGACCAAACAGTGTTGGTGGTTTCAACATTTTAGCATGGCCACCACGTCGCCACACCTTCAAATCTGTACCACAAGTAGTGGCCGCTTCTACCTGAATCACCACCTCACCGGGTTCGGGAGTGGGGTCAGGGACTTGTTCTAGACGTAAATCCTCTTGTCCGTAAAGTAGTGCTGCTAACAAAACTTTTCACCCATAAAAAAGAAATAGAGGCGCAAAATACGCACCTGTGAATATAGCTTAAATCATGCTATCAAATTAAACAAGATTGTATACCATAGTATCATAATATAGCAATTCCTAGGCCAGTGATGTACAATAAGTTGGAATCAAACGCAGATGAACACAGATAATTTTATACCTCATTAGAATAGATATATTTTGGATTGAAAATTGGCCATGCCTAATTCTAACTAAATTTTGGTTATTTAGAAACTGGACAAAAATATTTGTAAATAGGGAGTTACTGTTAAGAACTCAAAGCAGTTTGGGGTAAAACTTCTTGATTACGGTTTTCTAACTGAGATAGTGAGTTAGATACATCATTTATACTTAAAAGTGGTACTTCCTGTCTACAGGAAACACAAAACCAATATACTTCATGGTGACGAACATGACGCAGAATCGAACCTCCGCAACAGGGACAGGTGTTAACTATGATACTCATATAATATCCTCCTTCCAAAAAATTAAAAACGATTATGTTAAAATTGATCTGGCTATTAAACCTATTAAAATTCCAGATTTATGCTTTAGTTAATGATGATCATTTTCTCTAGTTTTTGTTCCCCTATTTGCGATTCTCCAATTTAGAGAATTTGGTGGTGAAAAAACTATCAACAAATGTTAAATTCATGAGATCTTAAGACATTTATACAATTGGATTTTTCTATGAAAACAATCAAGACTCATAAGAACATGATTAAACTATAAACCAGTATATACTAGTGTATATCTTATTCATCTATCTTAGGGATCATAAATATCTAATTTTTATGAGATAATTAATTTACCTTTATTTAACAATTGTGTTGATCATTAACTAATGAAAATTGCTACTTGGAATGTTAATTCTGTTCGGACACGTTTAGAACAGATTATTAATTGGTTAACGGAAAATTATGTTGATGTTTTGTGTTTACAAGAAACTAAGGTTATAGATCATGATTTTCCTCGTATTGCGTTTGAAAGTTTAGGCTATTATCCGTATATTTCTGGACAAAAATCTTATAATGGGGTGGCTTTAATTAGTCGTCAACCTTTGACAGATGTAAATATAGGTTTTGGTTCTATTTTACCAGATTTAGCATCATCATGGGATGAACAAAAACGGGTTATTTCTGGTGTTTTTGAAGGGGTAAGAATTGTTAATCTTTATGTTCCTAATGGTTCATCTATTGGTAGCGAAAAGTATGAATATAAGTTAAGCTGGTTAAAAATCTTGAGGGAATATTTACAGACGTTACTATTATTAAATCCTGACATTTCTCTGTGTGGTGATTTTAATATTGCTTTGGAAGATATAGATATTAATAGTCAAGTGAAGATAGCTAATCATATTATGGCCTCTGAACAAGAACGTCAAGCTTTAAAAGATGTGATAAGTTTAGGTTTCGCAGATGCTTTTCGTAAATTTAACAGCGCGGGGGAAAATTATAGTTGGTGGGATTATCGCACCGCTGCTTTTAAACGTAATCTGGGTTGGAGAATAGATCATCATTATCTCACACCAAGTCTATATGAACGCGCTCAAAGTTGTATTATTGATATTGAACCCCGGAAATTAGTTCAACCAAGTGATCATACACCAGTAATTGTAGAATTTTAACAAATTTTAGATCCCCTACTCTTCTAAGAAGTCGGGGATATTATTTTTCAATTATCTACCTAATAATAAACCCCTGAAGAAGTAAACCACATTTATTAATATCTGTTCTATCCATAATATAATCTGATCTAACCACTCAAGAATTTGTTCTAAGGGGTGTTTTTCATAACCTAATGATGTAGCAGAAATATCAATCCAATCAGGCTGAAAATTAAATTCTTGGCTAGTTTGACTATCTATTTCTAGAAATTCTTCATTTTCAGAAATTGGCGGTTTCTGACCTATTTTCCGAAGAATTACAGGTAATCCCCATTTTAGTTGAATTTGGGGTAATTTACTAACATTATGATCATCAAATAATTCCCCGGTATTGGTTTGATTATCACTAAATAAATCATTCCATGTTAACCAATTATCTTCTGAGGAATCACTAACATCTAAGGAATTATTTGACGACAAACCTTTAGAGAAATTAGATTTTCTTTGTGGTTTTTCTCCAACAAAATTTGATTTAATTTGATAATTATTTTTTCCTCCCAAAAAGTAATTTATCACCGCTGTCATTAAATCAGAAATCTGTAGTTTTTGGGATTTTAAATCATCGTGATTTACTCCTAACTCCTGAAACTGACTTTGGAAATTATTGATAATTTTCTGACTGCGTTCTTGTGCGGGGACTAAAGCTGTATTTTCTAAGTCAGCAACTAATTTATCTAGAAATCCAAAAGGTTTAATAGGATGAAGATAAGATTTTTGTGCTATCATGGAATCCTCACCAGTCAACTTATTCAAAAGATGATCAATTTTCGGCAATAATTCTTTTTGCTGGTGAGAAATTACTCGTAAAGAATACTGATATTCGCTAACTTCGCTATTAATTCTATCTGCTAATTTGGCGTTTTGCTGGGGAGTGAAAATATCAAAAATGCGATTATCAGCACTCACTAATACTAAATTACGGGTTTGCAATTCTATAGCAATTCCTTGTACTTTTGGTATATACTGTTGAAGAGTATTTTCTGAAGTTGGAAAATCCCGCTTAAGAAAAATATTCTCCCACAAAAATCCTAGAAATTTCAAAGGATTTGTTTTTTGAGAAATCAGTAAGTCAGCATCTCCAGGAGGAAGATTTTTGACTATATTTAAAATAACTTGAATTGGTCCATCACTAGGAGGAGGCGTTATTGAATGTAATGGTTTTACCGTTTCATTTTGTGGCAATAATTGGTACAGTGGATAAAGGAGAGAACCTATACCCAACTGAGTAGCAACTTGCAAATTTTTGATGGTGTTTTCCAATGTTCTTGTCAACCACCGAGAATGCTGGTAGACAAAGTTAAAGAGTTTGCTTTGATAGCGATTTGAAGAATCGGAAGACATAATGATAATCTGTAAGTTGTAGTATTAAGTGGTCAGACTCCCAGTCAACTGTTAGTTTTTGTCAGTGTCAATTATTTATATTATTTTATGGGAAATATGACTCTTCCTGTACCCTCATTCAATACCAAATCTATATCCACAGCAATTGCTAATTTACGCAGTTGTTGTCAAGTTGATATCCAGTCAAACTGGCAATATCAGGAAACCGACGGGGTAATTAGTGATTTTATCCCATTAAGTGTCACCAATTGGCCACCTGTGCAGCTAAATGAAAAAGCCCATATTTCTTGGCAAGGGGGAAATCAGGTATTATGGTTAGGGCAGAAATTTTCCGTACCTGAGAATTTACACAATTTTCCTGTCACAGGTTTGTCCTTGCGCTTGGCTTTGGTATGGTGGGCAGACTTGGCAGAAGTATATATTAATGGTAAGCTAGTGTTGACCGGTGATTTGTTTGACTCTTCACCGCGGGTCTTGCTAAGTCCAAGGGTCAGACCTGGTGAAGATTTTACCATAGTTTTGCGGTTAGTGAGTCCAGGACATGATCAAGGGGCATTAATGCAATCAGTGGCAATTTTTGAATCAATAGATTATAATAGTCCTGACCCTGGTTTTATTGCCGATGAATTAGCGGTTGTGGAAATTCTTTTAGAAAACTTCGCACCAGACAAATTACCAGATTTAGCTGGGGAAGTTGAGAAAGTTACAAATCACAACGCGAAAAATCAAGACTGGAAAACCTATCTGGTTAATTTCCGACAAACCTATCTGGGTTTATCTGAATTTATCAGAGACCAAAAATATAAAATCCATTTATTAGGTCATGCACATTTAGATCTAGCATGGTTATGGCCTGTGGAGGAAACTTGGAAAGCAGCACAAAACACCTTTGAGTCAGTTTTAAAACTTCAACAAGATTTTCCCGAATTGATTTTCTGTCACACCACTCCAGCGTTATATGCTTGGGTAGAAGAAAATCGTCCTGACCTGTTTCGAGCAATTCAAAATCAAGTAAAAGCCGGAAAATGGGAAGTTTTAGGCGGTTTTTGGGTCGAACCGGATTTAAATTTAATTGCTGGTGAGTCTATAGTTCGTCAATTATTATATGGACAAAGGTATTTTCTCCACAAGTTTGGGAAAATATCTACTGTGGTTTGGGTTCCCGATACCTTTGGTTTTTGTGCGACCTTACCTCAATTTTTCGTAAATGCGGGAATTGAGTTTTTTGTCACCCAAAAGCTGCGCTGGAATGATACAACTAAATTTGATTATAGCTTATTTTTTTGGCGATCGCTTGATGGTAGTCAAATATTAAGTTTTATGTCTGCACCTATCGGCGAAACCATTGAACCTGTTAGAATGGCCAAGTACGCCTGTGAGTGGAAAAATCAAACAGGGTTACAAAATTCTCTTTGGCTTCCTGGTGTTGGTGATCATGGTGGTGGTCCAACTCGTGATATGCTAGAAACTGGAAGACGTTGGGAAAGTTCACCAATTTTCCCCAAGTTAGAATTTACAACTGCGGAAAAATATCTCCAGCAGATAAAGTCTCCAAGTCAAAATTTACCAGTTTGGGAAGACGAACTTTATTTAGAATTTCACCGAGGATGTTATACTACCCACGGAGACCAAAAACGTTGGAATAGACAATCTGAACATTTATTATATAGTGCTGAATTATTTGCAACATTAGCAAATATCCTTTCTGGTGCAGAATTTCCCCAAATAGAAATAGAAACCGCGTGGAAAAAAGTTTTATTTAACCAGTTTCACGATATTTTACCTGGTTCTTCCATTACCCAAGTTTACGAAGACGCAAGACCCGAATGGGAAACAGTGGAAAAAATAGGCAGGAAAATATTAGAAGATTCATTAACAGCGATCGCATCTAAGATCAGTTTACCACAAATTCCCAATTTTGAGAATATCCCCATCATAATTTTTAACTCTCTCAACTGGGAACGTTCGCAAGTTGTCACCATTGACCTAGGAAAAATCATCACAGAAGATTATCCCTTATGGAAAATTACTGATAGTGCAGGTAGAGAGATTATATCACAAAACTGTGAAAATTCAACTTTATTATTTTTCGCAACCGTCCCATCTGTAGGTTACAGTATTTTTTGGCTTTCTCCGTCTTCCTCCCCAGGAAAAAAATTCCCGAAAAATTGGACTTTAGAAAATGAATATTTGCAAATACAAGTTAACCCAGAAACCGGAGATTTAACCAGTGTTTTTGACAAAATCCAGCAACGAGAAATTTTAAACGGTGCGGGAAACCAACTCCAAGCTTTTACCGACAGCGGCCAATATTGGGACGCTTGGAATATTGACCCCAATTATAACACAAAACCTCTACCTGCAACCATATTAAAATTAATTGCCTGGCAAGAATATGGAGAAATTCAACAACGTTTGCGGGTAGTGCGTCAACTGGGAAAATCGGAATTTTGTCAAGATTACATTTTGGAAGTTGGTTCACCAATATTGAAAATAGCTAATACTGTAAATTGGCAAGAAAATCAAGTATTAGTTAAAACAGCCTTTCCTCTCAATCTTCAAGGAGAATTTGCTACTTATGAAATTCCCTGCGGTGCTATTCGTCGTCCAACAAACCCCCAAACTCCCGCAGAAAAGGCAAAATGGGAAGTTCCCGCTTTACATTGGGCAGATTTAACCACAGATACAGACATCGGAAAATACGGAGTTAGTCTTCTTAATGATTGTAAATATGGTTACGATATAAAACCCAGTCAATTACGTCTGACTTTACTGAGAAGTTCCCACTGGCCAGACTCCCAAGCTGATAGGGGAATACAGGAATTTACCTATAGCTTATATCCTCATGTGGGTAGTTGGGAAGAAGCAGAAACTGTGAAACGGGGTTATGAGTTAAATGTACCTTTACAAATATTAATAAATCCCGCAAATTATCAATCTAATTTGTCTGGTTGTGAAAGTGAAAGTTTTCTAGATTTATCAGCAGATAATTTGATTTTAATGGCGCTCAAACCTAGTGAAGATAGTCCAGAAAAATATATTCTTCGCTTTTATGAATGTCATGGAAAGACAACAATTTTATCTTTAGAAAGTCAGGTTTTAAGTTTAGGAGAACCATTGGATTTATTAGAGAATCGTATTCAATTAGAGAAAAATATTCAACCTTGGAAAATTGTTACATTTGCAGTTTTTCCCCGCAGGTAATTTCTCTTAATTTACAGCACTTCCCAGTGTTATTAGGTACATATCTAGCGGGCAAGATGCCCGCACCACAAGAGTTTTATGTTCAACTTTATACCTTATTGGCAAATTGTTACATATATAGCGGGCAAGATGCCCGCACCACAAGAGTTTTATGGTTCAACTTTATACCTTATTGGAGAGGAAAACTCTGTATATCGTTTCCCAGTCTCATAAAGTACACACCAATTTATTCCCTACTATAAAACCAATCTGTATAAAGAAAAGTAAAATTGCCTTTTTCCTCTTGCCTTTTACTTCTTGTCTTGCTATAATGACAATTATTAAAGCTAACCTACTTATCTTCCCAATTTATTAGGGATTCCTTCACAACCACCAGGAATTGTTTGTCTAGTCTTTTCTCCACACCAAGCACAGCAATAGTAACGGGTAGAATCAGACATTCTTTGAGCGTTAGTAAAATCGGCATTTTCAATTACCGCTCCGGTGTGTTTTCCTGTTTGATAGTTGGGAGGTTCAGTGCGACTGCGGGGAGAAGCCTGTTCTAGTAAACCATAAAAAAAGCGCGCTCCGTTTAAATCAGCATTGCTCAGATTAGCATCATATAAGATTGTTCGGGAAAGGTTGGCCTTGACTAAATCACAACTGCTAAGATTAGCACGAATGAGATTGGCTTCACTTAAATCCGTCCACCGCAAATCATTATCGGCTAAATCTGCACCTGCTAACATTACACCTAAATCAATAACCCGTACCCCTTCTAAAAGATCTTCAGCATAACCACCACTACCATCTAGTATAGCTCTTCCTAGTCGCCGATCGCGTTGCAGGGGAGAAAGTAATTTAGAACGGGAGAGAAATCGCAGAATTTTGGCTTTACCACTACCATCTACACTACTAAATATAGCAGCAGTACGTCCTTCAGCGATCGCTCTTTCCTGTGGCCAATCTTCCAATAACCCTTCTTCATCTAATACTAGGTCGGAAATTCCCTGAAAGTAAGAATCTATGGTTTGTTGTTGGGTAATAATATTTTGCTGTAAAGTCAGTGAGTTTTGTTGAATAGTCAGATCTTTAGAAATTACATATTGTCGCCAGGCCACATAAACGGCGATAATGGCAATGGCAATTTGTCCTAATGCTCCAAACCATTCTGCTAATGTACCAGAAGCATCCCAGTTAATTCTCATTCCCCAACGTAGTAAAGCACTACCCAAATTAGTAAATCTAAACAGACCAATTATGGCTACTATTATTCCTATTAAACCAATAAATACGTTTCTATCTTGGGGTGAAAACCACTCTTGAATAATATCTCGTAACCACGGAAACAGGATAAACAGTGATAATACTAAGGTGGACACAGTTCCCACAATTCCCAGAAATGAGTTATTTATGACAATACCCGCTACAGTTGCGATGATCGCTAAACTCGTAAATAATAAAATTCTTGGGGTGATAGCAGTTTTTAGCCTGGAATTGCTCTCCACAATCAAAGCAGTCCCTTTAATTATATTTGTCGTCAGGGACAATTGCTCAAGTATTTGTTTTTTTCCCAGTCCTTCCGTCAGCAATAATTGATCATTACCACCAATTACCAATTTGTCTTCCTGATTTATTTCTGAGTTAGATGAGTCAGGTGTAGGTATAATAGTCATAGTTTTTTTATTCTTATCCCCCCATCTTATAAGCTCAATAGCTGTAAAAAAAACTTATATTAACAGCATTATATAGTTCTCACCTCCCGTAAATGGGTTGGTAAGAAAATTTTCTGCCTCTAGAAGCAACAGGCAAATAATTGTACCACAGATCATTTAGAATTTTTATGTGGCATATTATCAACTTTGATCCACATACAAGTTTATACTTAGGAATCATTGATTTATTGAGTATGGGTATGGTATAATTTCCTCAACTTATGAAAACCCTATCCCAATCTTCATCTTTAGTTCACACAATCAAAAAACGATTAATACTAATTTAGTTGATTTTGATACGACTTTGAACGTTCCATCAGTTTTAGGATACTTATATGATTTTTGTAGGTGCAGTATGGTAGTTTGGCGACAATTAATTGCCTCTAGTTTAATCAGTTTTTTAGTGGTTGGCTGTAGTGATTTGGCAAATTCTGCGTCAGATAATTCCCAACAGGTCATTCAAGAAAGCAATGTTAATCAACTGATGACAGAAGTACAAGATAGTCAAAAAGCCGAAAATTTATTATTGCAAGGTAATGGTTTATTAGATACCCATCATTATCAAGAAGCTTTAAACGTATACAATCAAGCCATAGCTCTTAAAACCGATAATGCTGAAACCTGGGTAAATCGAGGTAACGCTTTGATTGCTTTACAACAATATCCAGAAGCTGTAGAATCTTATGACAAAGCCATTGCTATTCGTCCAAATAAAGATGAAGCTTGGTATAATCGTGGAAATGCTTTAACAGCTTTACAAAAGTACAAAGAAGCTATAAGATCCTATGATGAGTCCATCGCTATTCACTCAAATAAACATGAAGCTTGGATTAACCGAGGAATTGCATTAACAAAATTACAACTCTATAAAGAGGCTTTAGCATCTTACAATCAAGCAATTACTATTCATCCTAATTTGGATAAAGCATATTATAACAAAGCTTGTAATTATGCTTTGCAAAATAATTTAGAATTAGCAATTGATAACCTCAAAAAAGCTATTGAGTTTGTACCTCAGAAATATCAAAATCTAGCCAAAACTGACCCGGATTTTGATAAAATTCGTGGTGAAAAGCAGTTTCAAGAATTATTACAATAATGTCAATTGCTTGAGGCAATTTTGTCAGAATTATCCCCCTTCTTCCTCTATGTCACAACTTCAACGCATTACTATTCATGCCCATCAAATCCAAGCAACTCAACTTTTATTAACATCCCAACAACAACATTATTTGTTGCGGGTGTTGCGGTTGCGAGATGGTGATCAATTTATTGCTATGGATGGTATGGGAGAATGGTTATTAGCGCAATTACAAGGGGAACAAGGAAAGATATTAGGATCACTTGCCGTCAAAATGGAATTACCCGTATCTATTACCTTAATGATGGCCTTACCAAAAGGAAATGGATTTGATGAAGTTGTCCGGTGTTGTACGGAATTAGGAGTAACTTGTATTGCACCTGTTTTGAGCGATCGCAGCTTATTAAATCCCAGTTCTCAAAAGCTAGAACGTTGGCGGCGCATAGCTTCAGAAGCCGCTGAACAATCAGAACGCACTTTTGTTCCTACGATCTTAGAACCAGTTACTTTTAATACATTTGTAAATAAAGCTATTGCCACTCACCGTTATATCTGCGAAGCCCGTGGTAATTATCCTCATTTAAAACAGGTAATAAACAACACCGCAAATGACATAATTATTGCCATTGGACCAGAGGGAGGGTGGACAAATCAAGAAATAGAAATGGCTGTAAAATTAGAATTTCAGCCTATTTCCTTGGGTCGTCGCATTCTCCGCGCAGTCACAGCCCCCATAGTGGCCATATCTTTAATAGGAGCAAATTTTGAATGACCTCCGGGAAACCATTAAAACAACATCTGATTATTTTTACCCGCTACCCAGAACCAGGGAAAACAAAAACCCGGTTAATACCTGCTTTGGGTGAAGTTGGGGCGGCGAATTTGCAACAGCAAATGACTGAATATACGATTTTTCAAGTTAAGGAACTGCAAAAAATAACTACAGTATCCGTAGAAGTACGGTTTACGGGTGGTGATTTAGAAAAAATGCAAAATTGGTTAGGAAATGATTTAAGATATCAACTTCAAGGTGAGGGAGATTTAGGTACAAGAATGAAGCGATCGCTAATTAATACGTTTAGTCAAGCAGCGGAACAAGTCATAATTATTGGTACAGATTGTCCCGATCTAAATCCGCAAATTTTAACAACCGCTTTTGAACAATTAAATGTTTTTAATCTTGTCCTTGGTCCAGCCCTTGACGGTGGTTATTATTTAATTGGGTTACAACAACCAATAGCAAAATTATTTGCGAATATCCCCTGGGGAACTGCTCAAGTATTCTCAAAAACAGTAGAAATTGCTCAGAAATTAAATTTATCAATTGGCTATCTGCAACCCTTAGCAGATATTGATTGTCCAAAGGATCTTGAAAACTGGGACTTTTCCAATATAGGACAAAATTTATGTACATTTAAATAAATGAATATTATAAAATTTGATAGACTAACTGTCATCAGGCATTGTTCTAAATTTAATTGTCAAGAGACTATGTTGAAATTCCCTCAAAAATTTTTCGTATTAGGTTTACCAGTTCATATTCTGGAAAATTACCCAAACTGGTTGTTAGATTGTCTGAAAGAAAGCAAAGGGACTCATGTAGTCACCCTCAACGCAGAAATGACCATGCAAGCGGAGCGGAATTTTCCCCTAGCTAAGATTATCAAAAATGCTGAATTAGTTATTCCCGATGGAGCAGGAGTTGCTTTATATTTAAAATATTTATTAGGGGAAAAAGTAAAACGTTTTCCAGGAATTGAATTAGCAGAAACCCTTTTACAAAAAATAGCTCAAGAACAAATGTCTACTTCAATATTTTTCTATGGAGGTGCACCAGGAGTAGCCGTAAAAGCAGCAGATTTATGGCAAAGAAAATTCCCTACTCTCAATATATTAGGCACACATTCTGGTTATCATTCATCAGCAGAGGAACAACAGTTATTACAAACTCTCAGCCAAATACAGCCACAAGTGATATTTGTGGGTTTAGGAGTACCGCGTCAAGAATTATGGATTGCTAAACACCGTGATTTGTGTCCCCACTCAATTTGGATAGGTGTTGGTGGTAGTTTTGATATTTGGTCAGGAAGAAAAACTCGCGCTCCCCATTGGTTGGCTAATAATAACTTAGAATGGATGTATAGATTATATCAAGAACCCTGGCGTTGGCAACGGATGTTAGCCTTACCAGAGTTCGTTTTCAAGTCTTTTATTTATCGTTGGATTCCCGGAGGTATGCTCCCAAAACATTAAATTAATTTTGCTCCGTGGGTATATCAGGGGAAACGCATCTAAATTTTATTGACAAAATACTGTTTTAATGTATATATTGTGAATATTATGGTTATTTTACAGCCCTTTCCGGTGTTGCGAGGTAAATATCTAGGGGCAAGATGCCCGCACCACAGCAGTTCAGGGTTAAATTTTTACCTCATCATTGCGGAAAATACTGTATTGATCAGATGAGTTTCCCTTGGATAGATTATGATGCTTACATTTATACTTTAATAAACCAACGTTTCTGATACATCAAAACAGCAACACCATACCAAAATAACAGGGTAACAAGTGCAAATAAAAATGAGCCGTTGAAATTTCCTGCCCAAGATGCAAAAATATTTTGATAAATCCAATTATAGATACTAATGGCATTTTCACCTGTACCAATTTTGGTTTTAGCTATGATCTTAATCAGGAATACGGAAGCAACAAAAAGAGCAATTGCATTTAATCCCATTATCTCAAATGATTTACTCCAGCGTTTAATTAACCTCACTTCTATCAACTCATAACAAGCAGCTAATAACATTAATGCCCAACCAGTGGTAAATAGAACATAGGAACTTGTCCAGATTTTCTTATTAATGGGAAATGCCACATCCCAAATAATTGCAATTACCAAACAACACAAACCAAATAATACTAAATCCATGCTAGTTTGTGAAGTAGCCTGTTTTTTATCTTTGATCCATTGTCCTGTAAAATAACCGGCTAAAACGCTAACTATTGCCGGAATAGTGCTAAAAAGTCCTTCTGGATCTCCCATGAAATTAAACCCATCACCTTTATATAAATGTGCTTTGGGAATAATTAATCTGTCAATAAATGCGCCAAAATTACCTTCTCGTGTCAGCATTCCGACACCATAATCAGGAACTGGGATATACATCATTGTTAACCAATAAGCAACAAGTAATCCTCCTGCTAAAAACCATTGACCCTTGCGAGGTAATTTTAAAACTATCAAAGATGCAAATAAGTAAGTTAAGGCAATTCGTTGTAATACTCCCATCCAGCGGATACTACTGAAATCAAAAGTCCAAACGCCTTGATTCCAAAAACCATTTAAGACTAAACCTAATATAAACAGAATAGCAGTCCGGCGTAAAATGCGTAAGTAAACTGCTTGAGAAGGCTTGTTCCCAGTGGTATACTTTGATAGAGAAAAAGTCATTGCTACACCAACAATGAATAAAAACCAGGGAAATATCAAATCAGTGGGTGTACAACCGTGCCATTCAGCATGACTAAGGGGACGATAAACATCATCTGCAACTCCGGCCATATTAGCGAGAATCATCGCTGCAATGGTAATACCACGAAACACATCAAGTGAAATTAGACGCATAGGCGGAATAAGTGATTTGAATTTGAGAATCTAACAGATAATTTTTCTAGAAACTTGGCAATATCACCGTCATATAAGTCAATGATGTTACTAACAACCACTTTAATTTTTAGCGGATTATTTCTATAGAGATAGCATAGTTCATATTGCCTCGGTCAGTGGTTAATTGCCTTCCAAATTGAGTTAAAAAAGAAATATGAAAATTACCGACAAAATCAACGATTGGCTGGAAACCCACGCTTGTGCGCCCGCTTATAGCGGTTGGGTATTAGCGGGAATCTCTGTCTGTTATTTAGGAGCAGGGATTAATACCATGGCTGGCTGGCTATATGTTATTAGTGGAGTCAGTTTCGCGCTTTTGGGGTTATCAGCCTTTATGGCCCCGCGATCGCTTGTGGGTATAATTGTTAAACGTCGTCCTATTGCACCAGTCACCGTCGGTGATGATCTAAAAATTGAGATAGAAGTTCAAAATCAGAGAAAACAACCTGCAAATTTATTACAAATTAGAGACATTATCCCATTTATTTTTGGTCAGCCAGTCCAGCAAAATATTGAAACTATTCAACCACAGGATATTTACCACTGGATCTATTATCATCCCACACAACAGCGAGGCGTTTACCGTTGGCATAGAGCGGAATTAGCCACTGGTGCACCCTTGGGTTTATTTTGGTGTCGTCGTCCTCGAAAATGTGAAGCCAGAGCAATAGTTTATCCCACCGTCTTACCCCTCACCAATTGCCCCTTAATTGATAAAATGGGAGAAGATGATAGTCAAAGAGGAGATCCCCGTGGTAAACCTTTACAAATAGCTACAGCAGGATTAGTGCGATCGCTGCGTCCCTACCGCATTGGTGATCCGACCCGGTTAATTCATTGGCGAACCAGTGCCCGTTATGGAGAATTACGAGTGCGGGAATTAGAAATAATTACCGCAGGACAAGAGATTATAATCGCCATAGATAGTTCCTTCAATTGGCAACAAGAATTATTTGAACAAGCTGTAATTACCGCCGCTTCCTTGTATTTTTATGCCCAAAAGCAAAAACTGCAAGTACAACTCTGGACAGCAGATTCAGGCTTAATTACAGGTAATATCTCAGTTCTAGAAACCTTAGCAGCCACCAACCCCAACGAAAAAAACAACTTACCACCAGATCACTGTCCGATAATTTGGCTAACAGAAAACGCCTTCACCATATCTTCCTTACCCCTGGGTAGTCGTTGGCTACTCTGGCAAAATCCAGACTTATCCGCAGAAACCGTTATTAATCCAGAATATCCGGGAATCATCATCCAAAATCAACAAGAATTACAACCTCAATTACAAAAAACTCTGAGTTTGTTTAAAAGTGATTTCTCTAACTGACCGTGATGTACAATGCAAAGAAACATGAAAATTTATCAGCAATGACTACACCAGAAGTAAATTTAAAATCTAGCGATAAAAGCCTAGAAGCAATGCGGCATTTTTCCGAACAATATGCCAAACGGACGGGAACATACTTCTGTTCTGAATCTTCCGTAACCGCAGTTGTTATAGAAGGACTGGCCAAACATAAAGACGAACTCGGCGCGCCTTTATGCCCTTGTCGCCATTATGATGATAAAGTGGCCGAAGTTAACGCCGCTTTTTGGAACTGTCCCTGCGTACCCATGCGCGAACGGAAAGAATGTCACTGTATGCTGTTCCTCACCGAGGATAATGATTTTGTCGGTGATAAACAAGAAATATCCATGGAAACCATTAAAGAAGCTCGGGATAGTATGGGATGAATGAAACCATGCCCGAAGAGTTTTGGCAAGGTATAAAACAGTTCAATATTGGACAGTTTTACGCTTGCCATGACATTCTCGAAGCACTCTGGATTGATAGTATCGAACCAGATAAAACTTTTTATCAAGGGATTCTGCAAATTGCCGTAGGACTATATCATCTGGGTAATCATAACCGACGCGGAGCAATGATTCTTTTAGGAGAAGGTAGCAATCGTCTTCGGCGTTATCTACCCAGCTATGGCGGTATTCATGTAGAGGAATTATTAACTCAAAGTGTAGATTTACTGAAAACACTACAACAACAAAGCCTCGAACCAACGACAAATACTGAATTAGGAGCAAATCACACCTGGCTTTTACCCACTATTTCCCTGTCTGAACTATGATTTATGAGATTTTAATGATTTGTAGAATTAATTTGATTGATCTTTTATAAATATGTCAGATTCGGTAAAAAGCAACAAATTTTTGTTAGTTATGATCACAGATCTTCAACCCGAAACTAAAGTTTAGAAAAACCGTCCATTTTGGCTATAGAACTAATATTTTGTGCCTCAGTTTCCTGGTCCCTATTGCTCCCTATAACCGTTCTCCAATTGCTATGATACCTCGCTATCAATTGCTAAAATCACAAATACACCGCTTAGGATTAGCCTTAGCACTGCCAATTTCCCTTTTATGTGTGGGAGGATTGTCTACCCAATTGCCACCCGCTACAGCCCAATCAGGGGGAAATCGTCCCTTGACTATCCGCTCTGATACCCAAGAATATGACGCAAAAACCCAAGTAATTACTGCCCGTGGTAATGTCCAAATGGTGTATCCGGCTCGCCAAATTCAAGCCACATCTGCTCAAGCTCAATACTTTAGTAAAGAAAAACGGATTGATTTCAGCGGTAATGTTTACATTTTACAACAGGGTAGCAATAGTATCCGTGCCGAAAAAGTTACTTATTTAATTAACGAAGGTAAATTTATTGCCTTACCAAAATCTAATCGTCAGGTTGAATCTATATACATGGTAGAAGATTCTAATCCCAGTCAACAAACTAATAAACCAGCCCCAAAAACCCCAAATCTGAAGCGTTCTAATTAGTATCTACACCTGGACAAAATCTCATAGTGAAAATTGTTTTAGAAAATATTCACAAATCCTACGGTAAGCGATTAATTGTTAACCATGTTAGTCTTTCCGTGGCACAGGGAGAAGTTGTCGGGTTACTCGGTCCCAATGGTGCAGGTAAAACGACAACATTTTATATTGCCACAGGTTTGGAAAAACCCAATCATGGCAAAGTGTGGTTAGATAATTCCGACATTACTAATTTTCCCATGCACAAAAGGGCTAGATTAGGTATTGGTTATTTAGCTCAAGAACCCAGTGTATTTCGTCATCTTTCCGTGCAAGAAAATATTCTCCTAGTATTTGAACAAACTCAAGTTCCCAGAAGGGAATGGAGAAAACGACTACAGACTTTATTGCAGGAATTTCGCTTAGAAAAGGTAGCTAATAGTAAAGGGATTCAACTTTCTGGTGGTGAACGACGACGGACAGAATTAGCCAGAGCTTTAGCAGCAGGTAAAAATGGTCCAAAATTCCTGTTTTTAGATGAACCTTTTGCAGGAGTTGACCCTATTGCTGTGTCTGAAATTCAGGAAATTGTCGGTCAATTACGGAATCGCGGTATGGGCATTTTAATCACAGATCATAATGTCCGCGAAACCCTGTCTATTACAGATCGTGGTTATATCATGCGCGAGGGACAAATTCTTGCTTTTGGTAATACCGATGAACTTTATAATAATCCTTTGGTGCGACAATACTATTTAGGTGATAATTTCTCAATTTAAATTCATTATAAATTGACGTTACTAAATTAACATCAGAAATTGCCAAATATAATCATGATATATAAACAGTTTAAACCTTTATTTAATTTATTTTCACCGTTTTCTTTATTTTCTTTTTCTATCATGGATCGCTACTTAGCGATGCAATTAATTTCACCATTTTTATTTGGTGTCGGTGCATTTACTTCTGTAGTTTTAGCAATTGATAGTTTATTTGAATTATTACGAAAAGTTGTAGAATCTGGGCTACCACTCAATATCGCCCTAGAGATTTTCCTATTAAAGCTACCTTATGTCATGGTTTATTCTTTCCCCATGTCCACTTTGTTAGCTACTTTAATGACCTATAGTCGCCTTTCTGGTGAAAGTGAATTAATTGCCTTACGTGGGTGTGGAGTGAGTGTTTATCGCATGGTTTTAACGGCTGTGGTATTAAGTTTTGGAGTCACTATTATGACTTATATATTTAATGAGCAAATTGCCCCCGCCGCCAATTATCAAGCCACTATTACCTTAGAACAAGCCCTCAAATCAGATAAACCTTCCTTAAAACAACAAAATATTTACTATCCCGAATATCGAGAATTTCAAGAAGAAAATGGCAGCAAAAATAAAATACTTTCTCGCTTATTTTATGCTGACCAATTTGATGGTAAAGCCATGAAAGGTTTAACAATTATAGATCGTTCTCGCTCTGGAGTTGATCAAATTGTTGTTTCCGAATCAGCTAAATGGAATAGTAAACAACAAGTTTGGGATTTTTACAATGGTACTATTTATTTAGTAGCAACCGATCGCTCTTATCGGAATATTTTACGATTTGAACATCAGCAATTACAACTCCCTCGCACCCCTTTAACCCTAGCTGAAAATAGTCGAGATTATGGCGAAATGAATATTTCCCAGGCTCTAGAACAATTAGAAATAGAACGTCTAGGTGGTAATGATCAAAAAATTCGCAAACTACAAGTCCGCATTCAACAAAAAATTGCTTTTCCCTTTGTGTGCGTTATTTTTGGTTTAGTTGGCTCGGTTATGGGTAGTATCCCTCAACGCACCGGACGCGGGAAAAGTTTTGGGATTAGTGTAATTGTGATTTTCAGTTATTATTTACTACTTTCTGTTTCTGGAGCTTTAGCACAAGCTGGTATATTTTCTCCCTTCGTTGGTGCTTGGTTGCCAAACTTATTTGGGTTAGGAATAGGTTTATTTTTGTTAATACGAGTAGCTCAGAAGTAACATATCGCAAAAATCAAAACTTTAACATCATAACCAAGTTTCAAAGATCCATTGATACCTCAAGCACCTTGTTAAGTACTATAAATCATTTAGGGGTCTGAGTATCAGTTTTTTTTATGACTGATTTACTCAATTAAGGTATATATTATTTAATATCTAGCCCTATTTTAATATGAGTAAAATTCGCACTGTCATTATTGAAGATGATGAACTCACTCGCCTTTATATTTGCAAAGCATTACAGCAAAAAGATCAGATTGAAGTAGTTGGAGAAGCTCATAATGCCCGTCGTGGTCTTATTATCTTAAAAAAGCTACGGCCAGATGTAGCAATTGTGGATATAGGTTTACCAGATAAAAATGGCATTGAATTAACCAGGGAAATTAAAGTTAACGCTAATTATTACCAATTATTGAAAACAAGAGTATTAATTTTAACATCTGATCATAATCAAGAATCTGTACTTGCAGCCTTTAAAGCAGGAGCAGACTCTTACTGTACAAAGAATACTCAATTTAATAATTTAGTGGAAGCTATACAGGTAACTGCTGATGGTAATCCTTGGATTGATCCTATAATTGCCCGAATCGTTTTAGAACAAGCCCGACAAAAAAATTCTTTTAAGTCAAATGATCATCAATCATTTATTGACCCCAATATTCTCACCAATAGAGAGCTAGAAGTGTTACAATTGGTAGTGGATGGTTGTGGTAATAATGCAATTGCTGATAAACTGTATATCACAAATGGAACTGTAAAAACACACATTAGTAACATTATGAAAAAATTATGTGCTAATGATCGTACCCAGGCAGCAGTAATTGCAATGCGTCATGGATTAATTGTTTGATATGAACCACGTTTAAGGAGGTGTAAATTCTATATTTATAGTCTGCTGGTACTAATTGTCCAAAATTAGCAACAACTCCCCTATAATAATCTTTTAATTTTTTAAGATCCTAATATTATGATGATATAACTATAATGAATCAGGCAAAAATACTTCATTTATTGCTAATTATGGAGGAATCAGCACTGTGTTAAATAACCCAGGGTTGTATATTTTACTCGTTAGCGTTCATGGTTTAATTCGTGGACAAAATTTAGAGTTAGGTAAAGATGCTGACACTGGTGGACAAACTAAATACGCTGTCGAACTTGCTTGCACATTAGCTAAAAATCCCCAAGTAGAAAGAGTTGACCTAGTAACACGGTTAGTAAATGACCCAAAAATTAGTTCTGACTATGCTCAACCAATAGAAATTCTCTCAGACAAAGCCCAAATTATTCGTATTGCTTGTGGTCCCAAACGCTACCTCAGGAAAGAAGTTCTTTGGCCATATTTAGATACATTTGCTGATGAATTACTCAAACACATTCGCAAAATCGGCAAAATTCCTCATGTTATTCATACACATTATGCTGATGCTGGCTACGTAGGTTCTAGAATTGCCGGTTGGTTAGGAATCCCCCTAATACATACAGGTCACTCCCTGGGACGCATTAAACAACAAAGATTATTAGAACATGGTACTAAACAGAAAACCATTGAAGATAATTTTCACATCAGTACCAGAATTGAAGCCGAAGAAATTACCCTAGGAAGTGCAGCTTTAGTAATAGCCAGCACTTATCAAGAAGTTGAAGAGCAATATAGCGTTTATGATCACTACCAACCAGAACGTATGGTAGTTATCCCTCCTGGTGTCACCTTAGAGCGTTTTTACCCAGCCCCAGAGCATTGGCAAAATCCACCTATTCAAAAGGAATTAGACAAGTTTCTCAAAGAACCACAAAAGCCCATAATTATGGCGATTTCTCGCCCAGCTATTCGTAAAAATGTTAGTAGTCTCATTAAAGCTTATGGAGAAGATCCTGAACTGCGCCAATTAGCTAATCTGGTACTGATACTAGGAAAGCGAGAAGACATAATGACGATGGAATCGGGACCTCGTCAGGTATTTATGGAGATATTGCAATTAATAGACCGCTATGATCTTTATGGTCATATAGCTTATCCTAAACATCATCATGCTGATGACGTGCCAGATTTATACCGACTCACAGCCAAAAACCAGGGAATATTTATTAACCCAGCCCTGACAGAACCATTTGGACTAACATTAATTGAGGCTAGTGCCTGTGGTGTCCCCATAATTGCGACTGCGGATGGTGGTCCAAGAGACATTCTTGCGGCTTGTCAAAATGGGTTATTGATTGATCCTCTAAATATTCAAGATATTCAAAATGCTTTGCGAATAGCTCTGACAAATCAAGAACAATGGCAACAATGGTCTAAAAATGGATTAATTAATGTGTCTCAACATTTCTCTTGGGACAGTCACGTAGAGCATTATTTAGACCAAATTCACCAATTATTACCCCAAAAGCGCATTCAATCGCCCTTGAGTCCCCTGGTCAAATCTCCAGCAGATAAACACCCAGACTGGAATGTACAAGATACCAATCACTTGCCAACGGCTGATCGGTTTCTAGTGTGTGAAATTGATAATACCCTATTAGGTGATCAAGAAGCTTTAGAAAAGTTAATTCAGAGAATTCATGATCAAGGGAATACAACTGGAGTCGGTATTGCTACGGGTCGCAGCCTTAAAAGTACCTTAAGTCTCCTGGAAGAATGGCGTTTTCCGAGGCCAGATTTGCTAATTACATCAGCAGGAAGTGAAATTTACTACGGTCCGCAGATAGTTCCAGACACAAGTTGGAAAAAACATATTTCTTATCATTGGCGACGGTCGGAAATCCGTAAAGTCATGCAAGATATACCTGGAGTTGAATTACAATCTACGGATGCTCAAGGTAAATTTAAGATCAGTTATTTTGTTGATGAGGCAAAATCACCTGATTTCCGGGAAATTATCCGCCGTTTGCGTCAAAATAGCCTCCAGGTCAAAGGGTTTTACAGCCATAATATGTATCTGGATTTAGTCCCTATTCGTGCCTCTAAGGGAGATGCTATTCGTTATGCTGCTTTAAAATGGGGTTTACCAGTTCATCGCTTTTTAGTTGCTGGGGCTTCTGGTAATGATGAATCCATGTTAGCTGGTAATACTCTAGCGGTTGTGGTGGGAAATCACAGTCAAGAAATTGAAAAGCTGCGCGGTTTACCACAGATTTATTTTGCCCAAAAAAATTATGCTTGGGGTATTTTAGAAGCCTTAGATCATTATGACTTTTTTGGTGACTTGTCCCCAATACCATAACTGTTAAGAGTGTAATCCAAACAAATTCTATGTCAAATTGGTCAACATGGGGGAAATCTATATCCATCTTTATCTGCGTTTATCTGCGTTTATCTGCGTTCAATAATTCTGGAAATCTGATTAATTTGGATTCCACGGTTTTTTGTGAAAATCAAATTTCCCGTAGCAATTCAATATAAAATCTAAAATTTAAAATAGAGATTAGCATCATGACAAACCTTACTCCTAATTCTAGTTTTAGTGTAACTATCCGCTTACAAATTCCCAATCGAGTGGGGATGTTAGCCTCTGTTACCCAGGCAGTCGCCTCCACCGGTGGTAATCTGGGACAAATTGATTTAATTCAACAAAGCAGACAAGAATCTATCCGTGATATTAGCGTTGATGCTGCTAGTACAGAACACGCGGAAACTATTGTACAAGCGGTAAGGGAGTTACCAGATATTCAGGTGCTTGATGTTTATGATCGCACCTTTAATTTACATCGTGGTGGCAAAATCAGTATCGTCAGTAGAATTCCGCTCAAAAGTGTTTCTGATTTAGCTATGGCTTATACTCCAGGAGTTGGTCGCATTTGTAAAGCGATCGCCCAAAATCCAGAGGAAGTGTATAATCTAACTATTAAACAAAACACCGTTGCTATCGTCACCGATGGCAGTGCAGTCCTGGGTTTGGGCAATTTGGGTCCCCTTGCTGCTTTACCCGTGATGGAAGGGAAAGCCATGCTGTTTAAGGAATTTGCCGGTCTGGATGCCTTTCCTATCTGTTTAGATACTCAGGATACAGATGAAATTGTCAGAGCAGTTAAAAATATTGCCCCGGTCTTTGGTGGGGTGAATTTGGAAGATATTGCAGCGCCGCGCTGTTTTGAAATTGAAAAAAGACTGCGAGCAGAATTAAATATCCCCATTTTTCATGATGATCAACACGGTACAGCTATTGTTACCTTAGCAGCATTATTTAATGCTCTCAAACTCGTACAAAAATCTCTTGCAGACATCCGCATTGTGATTAATGGTGCTGGTGCGGCGGGAATAGCGATCGCTCGACTACTTGTCAAAGCCGGTGCAGAAACCATTTTGATGTGCGACTCCAAGGGGATTATTTCCACAAATCGCAGCGATTTAAACGCCGAAAAGCTGGAATTTGCCGTTAAAGCCCAAGGAACTTTAGCCGGTGCAGTCCAAGGTGCAGATGTATTTATTGGTGTCAGTGCGCCAGGAGTTTTGACACCAGAAATGGTAGAGGGAATGACAAAGGATGCAATTGTGTTTGCCATGGCTAATCCCATTCCCGAAATTCAACCAGAATTAGTACCTAAAAACGTCACGATCATGGCTACGGGTCGGAGTGACTACCCCAACCAAATCAATAACGTCCTGGCGTTTCCTGGGGTGTTTCGTGGAGCTTTAGATTGTCGAGCTAGGACGATTACCAATAATATGTGTTTGCAAGCGGCTAATGCGATCGCTTCTTTAGTTAAGCCGACGGACTTGAATCGGGAACATATTATCCCTTCCGTATTTGACCAGCGTGTTGCTAGTGCTGTAGCTGCTGCTGTCCAACAAGCCGCACGGGAAGAAGGTATTGCTCAAAGTTAATTAGGGCTGGCTGAATAAAATTAGAAACAAGGACAGGTCAGGGTTTTAGGGTTTTTGATCCTCAAAAGGTGTCAGGTTTTTGCATATAAGCTTAGGTGAACAGAAAAAACCGAAATATGTAAAGAAAAGTAAAATCTCCCAAAACCTGTTCCCTGTTCCCCCCTTCACAGGCAACTTTTTCTGCTAACCTATTTACAAGCTGATTTCAATGAAATTATGTTTGCTAATCTTTTTGGTTAAAAGAAAAGTCGAGTTTTTTATGCTTTTTTGATAATTTTGAATTTTTCAGCATAGCAATCTGATAAAATTTGTAAGGTTTCTATAAGCTCTGAGCAATGAGATCGACTGGTGTAAGAATCGCAATTGATGCAATGGGAGGGGATCATGCACCCGCTGAAATCGTAGCCGGCGCACTGCGGGCACGAGAAGAACTGGGTGTCAAAATATTATTGGTTGGAGATCCCCAACAAATTGAGGCTGTAATGCCGCCAAAAACAACTATGGCGGACTTGGAGATTGTTCCTGCCGAAGAGGTAATTTCTATGGATGAAGAGCCTCTCAACGCAGTTAGACGTAAACGGAAATCTTCCATCAATATAGCGATGGATTTAGTCAAAAATCAACAAGCAGATGCCGTATTTTCTGCTGGACATTCTGGAGCAGTAATGGCCTCAGCCTTGCTGCGCTTAGGAAGATTACCGGGAATAGACCGCCCAGCAATTGGTACAGTATTTCCCACCATCAAAGCCGGTAAACCAGTCATGATCTTGGATGTCGGTGCTAATGTAGACTGTCGCCCTAAGTTTCTAGAGCAGTTTGCAGTGATGGGGTCAATTTACAGTCAGTATGTTTTGGGAACAGAAAATCCCAAAATAGGTTTATTGAATATTGGCGAAGAAGATACTAAAGGTAACGAAGTAGTTTTTAGTGCCCACCAATTGTTACGGAAAAATACTCAAATTAATTTTACTGGTAATGCTGAAGGGCGTGATGTATTATCTGGTGAATTTGATGTGATTGTCTGCGACGGCTTTGTGGGTAATATCTTATTAAAATTTGCCGAAGCAGTTGGAGGTGTAATTTTGCAAATCCTGCGAGAAGAATTACCCCAAGGGCTACATGGTCAAATCGGGACAGCGATTTTAAAACCCAACCTCAAGCGCGTTAAACAGCGCATGGATCACGCTGAACATGGAGGAGCTTTGCTTTTAGGTGTCAGCGGTATTTGTTTTATTGGTCATGGTAGTTCCCAAGCACCATCTATTTTCAGCGCCATTCGGATGGCTAAAGAAGCGGTAGATAATCAGGTGTTAGTAAGACTACAATCCCAATATCAAATCCTCCAAAATGAAAGTAGTTAGTTGTGGTTTCTCAAGGGTGGAGAGACTACGCTAACAACCATTTGTCACTTGTCATCCAATTTTAGATTTCGGATTTTAGATGAATAAATTAATTATAAGTCTAAAATCCCCTATCTTAAGTCTAAAACGGGAATTGTCATTGGTAATCGTTATTAATGCTTACAAACAAGACAATTGACAACTGACAATTGACAACTGACAATTAAGGATATTAAGAGTGCAAAATTTTCTTAACAATGGCATAGCAATTACAGGTAGTGGTTCAGCAGTCCCAGCAACTTGTTTACATAACCAGGAATTAACTCAATTGGTGGAAACATCAGATGAGTGGATTACCACAAGAACAGGGATTCGTCAACGGCGGTTAGCGCTGCCCCCTGACTCACTCACATCATTAGCTACCGCTGCGAGTCAACAGGCTATTGAAGCAGCAGGAATTACAGCAGCAGACATTGATTTAATTTTACTGGCAACTTCCACCCCTGATGACCTATTTGGAACTGCTTGCCGCGTTCAAGGTGAATTAGGCGCTATCAAAGCAGTCGCCTTTGATTTAACTGCCGCCTGTTCTGGCTTTGTCTTTGGTTTGGTAACAGCGGCACAATACATCAGAACAGGTACTTATCAGAATGTACTCTTAATTGGGGCTGATATCCTCTCCCGATGGGTAGATTGGCAGGATAGGCGCAGTTGTGTATTATTTGGTGATGGTGCTGGGGCGGTGGTATTACAGGCTAATAAAAGCGATCGCTTATTAGGATTTTCTCTCAAAAGTGATGGTTCTCAAAACCATTATCTCAACCTGACTTATCAGGCTTCTACCGCAGAATTGACACCAGATATTCATATACCTACGGGTAAATATCACCCTATTACCATGAACGGTAAAGAAGTTTACCGCTTTGCTGTGCAAAAAGTTCCAGAAGTGATAGATAAAGCTCTCTTTGCGGCTAATCTCAAAGTTGAAAATATAGATTGGCTAGTATTGCATCAAGCAAATCAAAGAATTATCAATTCCGTTGCTGAACGTTTAAATATTCCTGAAGATAAGGTTATCAGTAATGTTGCTGATTATGGTAACACATCTGCTGCATCTATTCCTCTAGCCTTAGATGAAGCGGTGAGAGCCGAGAAGATTAAATCTAGTGACATAATTGCTATATCTGGCTTTGGTGCCGGTCTTTCTTGGGGTGCGGCCATTTTTCAGTGGGGAAGATAAACAATTTAAAAGTCAAAAGTCAAAAGTAGAAAATTAATACTAATAATCAATAACAACTGACAATTGACAACGAACAACTGACAACGAACAACGAACAACTGACAAATGACTAAAACTGCATGGGTGTTTCCCGGACAAGGCTCTCAAGTGCTGGGAATGGGAATAGACTTATTAAATCTACCATCTGCCAAAGAAAAATTTATTCAAGCTGAGGCAATTTTGGGCTGGTCTGTGATAGATATCTGTCAAAGTGATATTGACACCTTATCACGGACACTTTATACTCAACCTAGCCTGTATGTAATTGAAAGTATAATTGCTGATATATTGCAGGAAAAAGGACAGCAACCAGACCTAGTTACAGGTCACAGCTTAGGCGAATACATAGCCCTTTATGTCGCAGGTGTTTTTGAATGGTCTGCTGGATTACACTTAGTAAAACGACGGGCGGAACTAATGGATAATGCTGCTGGCGGAATGATGGCCGCACTAATGAACTTTGACCGAGAAAAGTTAGAAAAAGTTATTAATGAAACACCTAATGTAGTTTTAGCAAATGATAACAGTCCTGCCCAAGTTGTAATTTCTGGAACTCCAGAGGCTGTAAAGGCTGTCATGTCTCAAGTCAAAGCCAAACGGGCTATCCCCTTAAAGGTTTCGGGAGCATTTCATTCACATTTAATGAAAGCGGCCGCAACCGAATTTCAAGAAGTTCTAGACGCAGTTGTTTTTCAGTCAGCAAAAGTCCCAGTTTTATCTAATATAGATCCAATTCCAGAGACAGATGCAGAAACTTTAAAACAGCGTCTTTCGCAACAAATGACAGGTCCTGTACGCTGGCGAGAAATTTGTTTGCAATTAGCGGAAAATAGCATTGAGAAAGTTGTGGAAATTGGACCTGGTAATGTTTTAACTGGTTTAATTAAACGTACTGCAGCTGATTTGATTTTGGAAAATATTCGTAATGCTGAGGAATTACCAAATTAGGATTTACAGCGTTTTCCACACAGATGAGGTACAAAATTGAATCATAAAACTCTTATGGTGCGGGCATCTTGCCCGCTAGATATGTACATCGGCAAGTGCTGTATTACTTGATGATAACCAGAAATAAGTTTTAATTAATATTTTTTTATCTCATGCAGAGGCGTGGTGGCGCGGAGAGAAATCAGGGTTTAGTCTCAATAGGTGAAAATTTTTCAGTTGTTGAACTTTTAATTTCCTTAAACCGTTCTTTTGCCTCTGCAAAAGCCTTTTGCATGACTGTTTGAATTTTTTGAGGGTCAGGTTTTTTTCCACCCATTAAATCACCGAAATAAACGCAAGCGGCTTCACCTAATGCCCATGTATAAGCCCCTGCCCATGATACTGCAATAACACTACCAAAACCGGGAATAAATTTAATTAATTCTCGTGCTACAGCTTGGGCGAAAAAACCACCTGCAATGGTACTAATAATACCTCCTGCTTGAGATGGTGTTATCGTCTGTCCATATAATTTACCTAATAATCCTACCATTGATACCTGCAAGGCTGTTAAAACAGGCATAGTGGCAAAAGGTAAGGGAACTACGGACAGGGTAGCAGCCATAATGGAAAATGGTAAAATGTAACGTCTACCAGCGTCTCGAAAAATATTCCCTAATTTTTCTCCAGCCTGTTGGTCTAATAATTGATAAATCGTTTTTGATTCTGCTTCTGGGAGAAGTTCAGCTAAGTTATCTCGCAGTGCTTCTAAACCATAAAATACTGGATTATAACTGTCTTCTTCTAAAGTAAAATCAATCAAAACCGCGCTATTATATAAACCTGTAAAATTTTCTTTTATGGCTATAAATGCCCGATTTAATTCTGTAAAATCTGGGGGATAATTAGGATGATTAGTAATTTCTGGCGAGTAAATTTCATGTAAGCAAGTTACTACCAATAAACAGGGAATATTTGGATATTGCTGACGTAATTTTTGGGCAATTTGCCGCAGGGTATCAGTTGCAAAATCATTAATTTTGACGGTGATAATCAGAACTCTAGCTTTATTTGTTTCCCGTTGTAAATCACCTATTAATTCTTGAATAATCGCTTCAGTATTGTGATTGATATCTCCTAAACCTACTGTATCTGTAAAAATTAGCAATGATAAATCATTATCAGGATATGCGTAACGTTCAGTGTGTTGGGTATGGGGACGAAAACCCTGGCCAATAATTTCCGCAGACACCCCGGTTAAACCTCTGACAATAGAACTTTTACCCGCTTGAGGTTTTCCTAGTAGTAAGGCTTCTGTTGTTGGTAATTCAGCGCGAATAGTTTCGAGAATTTCCGCAACTTGAGTATCACTTACACTAAACCATTGTGCGACAGTTTGTGTTATTTTGTCTACGGGTAAAAGTTGGGTTAATTTACTTGTAGTTTGACTAAAAACCCCTATCACCTTTATTTTCCAGGAATTATCATTACCTTTTTCATTCATAAACTGCACTCCCTAAAATTGGATAGAGAATATTTTTTGCACTTGTATATATAATACTATTTTATTTAATGAAAAATCACGCTAAAACTCAGAATCTACTAAATGTTAGGTTTCACTTTATTCAACCTAACCTACAATTATCTATGATTTTTATATATCTTCGACTCTTAGGTATTTGTTTTGCTAAACCATGAGCTATTTTTATTAAAAAATATTAGAAAATAATATAGCAGTTCCCCTGCTCGTGAGGTAAAAAGTTTTTTAGTTTTAGAGAACAGGGGAATATTGAATATTTTGCCATGATACTCAAACATAAGCCTTATTTCTTATATTTAGCAAGCTTTATAAGATTTTTTTGTTTAGATTGTGCTATATCTCTTCATGCTTGCTTCAAAAATACTTGGCAAATTATTACTGATAGTATCGAATGGCAATTGTTATTAAAAACTATTAAAACCAATTAATCGCAAAAGGATCTAAATTGGTTGAGATGGGATAGTTTGACTAGCTGCAAAAACAGGTCTAGCTACTGGTGAAGCATTATAAGAACCTTCTAAAGTTTCCCAAGAAGTTACAAAAGCTGCTAACGCAAAAGGACAGGCCTTCCAAACCCCTTGTACCGGTGCGCTCAATTTTTCACACATACCACCACGGCGACCTTGTGGTTGGTAATAACGACAACAACGACAGGTAGATGTTAAACTCTTGATTAGTTTCATAGCCTTCATTTCCAGTACCATAGGACCAGTTATCACACCTATATATTTTATATTTCTGGCTTGTCGTCTAAAATAGGCATGAAAGGCAAAAAATCATGATTGGATATAGGTTCTAGCAATTATTAGCCCTAAATAAACTTTATTATGTCTTTAGATTCTTGTTATATTTGTAAACGATTATCGGAGTGCCCACATACTTGATATTGTCTAAAACCTATTGGGGATCAAGATTAAAAGTTTTACTTTAGATTTACTTTAGATTTACTAATCTTAAAAAATCATCCTTTGGATAGATTTAAAATCAGTCCCTAATGTCCAAATGATTTACGATAATTAGACATCCGAATTAACGGCCGATTATCTAAACCAGCAGCTTAGTCACACAAAGGGAACAAACATTCCAGCGTTCAAGTTCACCCGGTGGGGTAGGACATTGACATTGGGGACATAAAGGCAGATAATGTGATCGCATTTGCATCATCTTAGCCCAATTCTCAAACGTACCCAGAGCATTATCTAAATTGGGTATTACCAACTTCTCAGGGGCCAGATCATCCGCTACATAACTAGGATGTTCCGAGGCCGAAACAGTTGGTTGTGTTCCCGTTCTTGATGAATTTTTCCACTCTGCTGTCGAAAATCGAATATCCACCAAAGACGTAGATAAGTGGTTGTTTAATTTCTTCAGTATGTTTTTCCGTGCAAAAGTCAAATTTTGTGACCAAGCAGCGCTAGAAGTTGCTACCCACACTACATCACGTTGAATTGATAAAGGACGCGTTTGATCAGCAACCGGAGTCCCCACCACCTCTACCCAACACTTCAGTAACCGGGGAAATACTTGTTCTTGCCATATTTCTGAACGTTGAATATTTCCTAAAACCTGATTAATTGATTTAAAAGACATATTTGAGTATTTTTGTCATGTTCTCTTTTAAGACAAAAAAGGCCTGCTATCAGCTATACTTCTAACTAATAACTTAAGTAAAATAGCTGAACACTCACAAACAATTTTTGCTAGTCTAATATTACATTAAAAAATAATTTAATCATCTACCCTGGCACCCTCTTAAACAATGAATCAAAATTCCCTTGTAGATTCTGCAAAATCCTCCCCAACAGGAGGCCTAAACCCTGTCTTGACTCAAGCACTGGCCAGTTTAGAAGTACAATTAGAGCAAGAATTAACCAGATATAGACGCACACGCAAAAATCCTAGAAAACAACCATCAGAAAGCGTAAAAAATTACGCTAGACAGATGAAAACAGACCTGTTGAATATTCAACTACCAACAGTTCCTCCCATAGTTATTTCTCCAGAAAATCCCTTATTGACCACGGAAACCACAGAAGAAACCCCTATCCCTGTAAATTTAGAAAAATCCAGTAGCAGTATAGTTCCCACCAAAATTCAACCCTTTGAAAACCAAACCCTCTTCACCGCAAATGACTCCACTAAACCACCAGATGATTATTTAGAATCTAGTGAAGCACTATTACGGAGTTTGACACCAGAAACATCACAAACTCAAACTCCTAATTCTCCCGAATCCCATGATAGAATCTTATCACCTATGGGTATTGGTTCAATACTGCTGTTATTACTGTCAAGTTTAACCTTAGGCTATGTAGTCTTCAATCCCCAAAATTTCCCTAAGTTAAATTTTGATAAATTAATTAATAGTAATTCCTCAAAAACTGCGGAAAATACGGAAGTAACAGAAAAAAATTCTCAACCAAATAGCCAAGTACAAAATACTCCCATAGCCAAATATCCTAATTTAGCAACCCAAGAATTTCGACAAGTCAGAGATCCTAAAGATGTCGTAGATTTAACACCTAAAGCTAAACCTACCTCCCAAATTATACCAACTCCTCCAGATATTCAACCAGCTATAACTCCATTATCGAACTTTTCCCCTCTTCCTACTCTTTCCACACCTTTACCAAAGTCTACAACCATTCCGTCAGCCCTTCCAGAAGATGTTAAACCCTCAGCTAATGGGTACTATTACATTATTGCTGATAATCAGGGTAATAACGCTTTTAAAGCAGCAAAGCAAATAGTTCCTGATGCTTATTTATCACCAAACAAAAAATTTATTTATCTAGGTGCCCTGAAAACCAAGGATGATATTAAGCGGAGATTGCAAGAACTACAGGCAAAAGGAATCAAAGCTCGCTTACAGCAGCCCTGATCAAAAAACCTAAAGATAAGGTACAAAATTGAATCATGAAACTCTTGTGGTGCGGGCATCTTGCCCGCTAGATATGTACATCATAACACCGGGAAGTGCTGTAAGATAGCAATCAAGCAATCCTCAAAGTCCGGTAAATGGTCAAGGTAGAACCAAAATGGAACTGATTAACCGTATTCTGCGGGTGATTCGCGCTAATTTCAATAATTTAGTCACCAATGCAGAAGACCCAGAAACAATTCTGGAAAAAGCTTTCATAGAAATGCAAGATAACTTGGTACAATTACGTCAGGGGGTAGCTCAAGCCATTGCCACCCAAAAGCGCACAGAACGCCAAGCAGCAGCCGGAGAGTCTAAATCTCAAGAATATTATCGTCAGGCTGAATTAGCCCTCCAGCAGGGTAATGAATCACTCGCACGGGAAGCCCTCAGCAAACGCAAATTCTACCAAGAAACCACTAAAACCTTAATCAACCAAATTCAGCAGCAAAAAAATGTAGTCACCAAATTGAAGCAAGATATGCAGATATTAGAGTTAAAATTGGCTGAGGTAAAAACTAAAAAAGATATGTATATTGCCCGTGCTCGTTCAGCAGAAGCTGCTTATTTGCTGCAAGAAATCTTGACTGGTAATTCTGCTATATCTAGTTCGGGTGCATTAGAACGAATGGAGGAAAAAGTTTTACAGATAGAAGCAAAATCAGAAGTTATTGGTATAATGGGTAGTGATGATCTGGAAAAACGATTTGCATCTTTAGATTCTCATAGTGATATTGATACAGAACTGGCAACAATGAAAAATTATATGCTAGATCAAAGAAAATATTCTCAACCAGATCAGAATTTACCCAAAACATCCGAACTATAAGTTTACTTAGTTAATATAGCTAATTGATAGGTTGATGATTCACAATAGAAAAAAATACTAGTTCAGCCAGGAAAAACTACATTAGCATCGGTAGCTATTAAGTAGTAGAAAAGCTAACTATCTAACCAAGAGTGTAAACCTCAAAAGGAAAAATAAATTTATGGGATTATTTGATCGTCTTAAACGGGTAGTTGGCGCTAATCTCAACGATTTAGTCAGTAAAGCCGAAGATCCAGAAAAAATGCTCGAACAAGCCCTCTTGGAAATGCAAGAGGACATGGTAAAATTGCGTCAAGGGACAGCCCAAGCCATAGCATCTCAAAAACGGACTGAAAAACAGTACCAAGACGCTGTGAATGAAGTCAATAAATGGCAGCGTAACGCCCAACTCGCTATTCAAAAAGGTGATGAGAGTCTAGCGCGTCAAGCCTTAGAACGCAAAAAAACTTATAATGATACAAGTGTAGCTTTAAAAACTAGTCTAGACCAACAAAACGTTCAGGTAGAAGGTCTGAAAAAGAATTTAATGCAGTTAGAGAGCAAAATTTCTGAAGCTAAAACTAAGAAAGAAATGCTCAAAGCTCGAATTACCGCAGCCAAAGCCCAAGAACAATTGGGAAATATGGTGAGCGGAATGAGTACCAACAGTGCCATGTCCGCTTTTGAGCGCATGGAAGAAAAAGTATTAATGCAAGAAGCTAAATCTCAGGCTGTATCCGAGTTAGTCAGTACAGATTTAAATAGCCAATTTGCAAGATTAGAATCTAGTAGTGATATTGATGATGAATTAGCTATGTTGATAGAAGGATCTAAACAAAAAACACTACCTCCAGCACAACCAAGCACTACAACTCCAGCACCACCAACTAATACAGCTAAAGCGATTCAACCAGTTGATGCTGAATTAGAAGCACTTAGGAAACAATTAGATAATCTGTAGTTTTTACAGACAAATTAATTCAGATCATCCCACATCTAAAATTGTGGGATTCTGCTTAATTTTGACAAAAAGTGTATTAGTAAATATTTAACAATCTAAAATCCCAAATCAGATCACAACTGAATCTCAGATTGGGATAAAGTATTTTATAAACCAACTTGATTAATTTGTGTCTGTTGCACAATCGGAGTATGAACATCAAAAAATTGATTTGTCGAACTCTTACTCTCCGCACCTGGAGCGACTCTGCGTGTTAACGAAGCTCGATAAATTCATACTTTCTTTATCAACAGCAATTTATACTAATTTATGGAGAATACAATGGAAAATGGTGTAATTATTATCACTGATGCTGAATTTGAAACAGAAGTTTTAAAAGCCGACCAGCCTGTGTTAGTATATTTTTGGGCTTCCTGGTGTGGTCCTTGTCAATTGATGTCACCCGTGATTAAATCGGCTGCGACAGCTTATAGCGATTTAAAAATTGTTAAGATGGAAGCTGACCCTAATCCGGTCACTGTTAAGCAATATCAAGTAGAAGGTCTTCCCGCTCTGAGGTTGCTAAAAGGGGGAAAAGTATTAGAATCTACGGAAGGAGCAATTTCTAAAGATAAATTACTCGGTCTTTTAGGAAAGCATTTAATCAATAACTAGTTACCAGTGAGTGATCAAAACTCCATAATTTTTGATTACTCACTCGTGACCAACGACCAATAAATAATCATTAAAATGCAATTTGCGAATCGGTTACAACCTTTAAAATCTAATGTATTTGCGGACATGGATACAGCCAAGACCATAGCTTTGGCTGCTGGAAGAGAATTAATTGATTTGTCCTTGGGTTCTTCAGATTTACCGGTCGAGAATCACGTCATTGAAGCGATTGCTCAATCTCTCCATGATCCTAGCACCCATGGTTATTTATTATTTCGTGGTACTCAAAATTTTCGTCAAGCTGCGGCCCAATGGTATGAACAAAAATTTGGTATCTCAGTTAACCCAGAAACGGAAGTTTTACCCCTAATTGGTTCTCAAGAGGGAACAGCCCATTTACCCCTAGCCGTGCTGAATCCCGGCGATTTTGCGTTATTATTAGATCCTGGATATCCTTCTCATGCAGGTGGGGTATACTTGGCTAATGGTCAGATTTATCCTATGCCATTAAAACCAGAGAATAATTTTTTACCAGTTTTTAGTGATATTCCCGTCACTGTTTTAGCTCAGTCACGGTTGATGGTTTTAAGTTATCCTCATAATCCTACCAGTGCGATCGCACCTTTATCCTTTTTTCAAGAAGCTGTAGCCTTTTGTCAAAAACATAACATAGTTCTTGTCCATGATTTCCCCTACGTAGATTTAGTTTTCACGGAAACCGCAAATCTAAAATCTCCAGTCCCCTCGATTTTGCAAGCTGACCCCGAAAAAAGCGTTTCTATTGAATTTTTTACCCTGTCTAAGTCTTATAATATGGGTGGCTTCCGTATTGGTTATGCAATTGGGAATCCACAATTAATTCAAGCCCTCAAACAAATCAAGGCCTGCATTGATTTTAATCAATATTTGGGAATTTTGAACGGAGCGATCGCTGCCCTCACTGGATCTCAAGAAGGTATAAAATCATCTTTAAACATTTTTCGTCAACGACGTGACACTTTTGTAAAAGCCTTACATAGTATAGGCTGGAACGTTCCCGCACCAGAAGCGACAATGTATATTTGGGCAAAATTACCTACAGAATGGAGTAATAATTCCAGGGAATTTTGCACTGAATTAGTTAAAAAAACAGGTGTAGCAGCTTCTCCAGGTATCGGCTTTGGTAAATTCGGAGAAGGATACGTTCGCTTCGCATTAGTACAAAAACCAGAAATATTAAAAACCGCTGTAGAGAGAATTGCCGAGTTTCTGAATTAAAGTACAAACTGGTGCAAATTTAAAACCGCACATTTTGTATTTTTGCGCGAAATAAAAGCCCCAATTACACCATACCAAAATTTATAAAGTTTGTTAAAGTTGTTTGTTTTTTCAATAAAAAACCCACTACAGCAATACTATAGCGGGTAAAATAACAGTTGCAGTTATAGTTAACCTTCAGATAGAGCAATTATGCAAACCATTCCAGAACAGCTTCATCTTTAGTATTAGTATGACGTGAAGGGGTTTCCCGCTCAAACTTCATGTGAATAGAACGAGATTGTTCACCATCAGCCGCAACAGCTAGAATTGGATAGTCAATCAAACCATCTTGGAAAGACATTTGGAAGCGGAATGTACCATCAGAATTAAGTTTAATGGGACGACCACCAATAGTCACATTGGCATCAGGTTCAGTTGCACCGTAAACAATCAATTCAGCATCAGCAACTAACCAGAATTTGCGAGGACGTGTGGGAACAGCGGAAGCAGAGAAACCAGACATTCCCACACCGGACATAGTTAAACCAGATACAGTAGGCATAGCCCACATACCCACACCAGATGGGAAAACATAGGAACTGATAGCTTGTTCAGGAGCAGCAGAACCAGGAACGTGCTGCATAGAACCGAATAGAGAACCTGCTACCCGTTGAGCTTCAGCGGATTCCGCTAGATCAAAGATTTGTTCATAAATGGGGTTTCCATCACCAGCAGCCGCAGCAGCGATAATTGATAATTTTTTGGCTGGAGGAACTAGTTCATAGTAGGTCTTAGCACGTAGGTCTTCTTCAAAATCTACAGTGATAAAGACATCTTCAATCCAATCAGAAGGATAAACGGGGGGAATATGCACCCTAGCGGAACGCGCTAATACTAGCCAACCACCATTAGCGGTGCGATAACCGATATCTATCACATAATCACGATCGCTCACGGGAATTGGCAAGTACCATTCTCTGGCTAGTTCATCCGCAGGGTATTCTTGAATACTGTGGGGGCTTTGGTATTCTAGATCAATGTCGGTAACATCATAAATCCGCAATGCTAGGGTTTGTCCACCTTGACGACGAATTGCTTCTTTATGGTCGTTAGGAATATCCCAATAAGTATAAGCCCATTGAGGGTCACGGGGTAATAGAACAATCCGACTATCACCATAACCTGCAGGTAAATCCGTTAGTGCTTCATCAACATCAGCTAGAGAACCACCAGTTAGATCTTCTTGACCTAATTCAAATTTTGCTGCTTCCACTGTTTTTTGTGCCTCCAAATTAGGGGATGAACTGAGCGAGAATTTACTATTTTGAACGTCTTCAATTGATGCTAATAACTGCGATTTACGCATTCTGCTATAGCGAGATATGGAATACTCACTGGCAACTTTGCGTAATTGCCTTAGGGTCATCTCTTCTAGTGGTGGGCGTTCTTTTGCCATGAATTTGGACTCCAGTAGTTTACAAGGTAAATTATTTTTCCCGGGTTAAAAAGAGTTTGATTAAATATCATCTACCCAGATTTTTTTATTACTGACTCCTAGACAAAACCCAGTTTTAAATTTGTTTACTGTCTGTTTTTTTTATTGATATCTCAACCTCTCTCAATTCCTACTTTGAGGATTGCGAGGGTTGTTAAGTAAATATTAACCAGTAAAACTATCTAGGGATCAAGGGGTCTAAAGATAGGTTTTACTCTATTTTACGTAGTTATCAGGGTTGCGGGGATCGTTTTGTCATGAAATCTTAATATAACGGTTTTGAATAGGGAATTTGTGTCAAGATTTGATGACATTTATCGTCAGAAATAAGAAATAGGAATAGATTTAACAACCAACAACTGACCACTAACCACTAGACCAATCATAAAAATGTGTGAATTACCGACATTCGCAGAATTAGCCATTTACCTTCTTTATGAATCAAATCATAGCGAACACGCAATGTTTCATCAGAGGACTTTTTCTGCTGACTATTTTGATAGAACTTGGTAACTTCTTGTACTTTAGCGTCTATTGATATATTATCTTCATCTATGCCTTTTTTAGAGATAGCTACTATTTCTACATTATGTTTATAATGACGATAGCGGTTACTTTCTTGTTCCTGCTGGGCTACTGAAAGCCATTGGGATAAAACCTTACCCGTTAAAATTTCATTTAAAGCATCAATGTCATGATTTGGCCCTAAAGCTGCGGTTTTTGCTGATAACCAAGTTTCAATTACTTTCTTTGCTGTCTCCTTTGTCAGTTCTTTGTCGCTTAATTCCTCCTGAGTATTAGGGTCAGGAATAGGAATTGGTGGTTGACTCAGTTCTATTGCTAACTGTTGTCCCCTTAATGATGGACTGGGAAAGAAGATATTTTTTACCAAGCTAAAAGTTGTTGACACTAGTAGGGAAAAAATTAATACTCCTCCCAATAAAAAGAAAACCAGCCATACTAAGCGTGTCTTTGGATCTAGGCGACTGAGAAAATTAGTTTGAGACCGTATAAACCGCCGGAAAAGATTATTAGCAAGGGGTTTGCGCCTTCTACGAGGGGGCTGGTGGTTTGTTGCGGGGCTTGAATGACCATTGCTTGGCTGTGGTCTTTTGTGGGGGGTTGTTACCGTTGGTGGTATTTGTGATGCTTGATTTCCCACACTTCTATTTCCTGGTTGACGATTCCAGCGGGGTATGGAATCTTGGGTAGATTCAGATTCAGGACGAGAATGGGTTACTGGTAACTCAGGATTAGCTGGTTGGTGATCATGTTCCTGTTTTTGTGTGGTGTTACTAGTATGGTAGTGGAAATGATGAAGATCTGATTGGAGAAAGGATTGATGATTAATTACAGCCCATTCATTAGTGATTTGGGCATCAGTGGGCAAAGATTCTAGATAAGCTTGTACTTGTCTATCAGCAAAGTAATCTCTTAAAGAGGCTTGCTGTTTGGCCAAATCCCGAAAATGGGGGAATACTTCTTGCTGTAACCATTGTTCACTATATAAACACAGTCCGGGTAATAGATCTGGTGAATCTTGGGATTTTTCCCGAATAAAAGCTAAGGCCTCATATTCTTGACTTAGTTCTAAAACCCGGGTAGATTCTTCCGTTTGTCCCATAAGCAAAGCACAAAGGGATTGTTCCAAGTGCACATCTTGGCGTTTACCTAGTTGCATTAACATTTGCTTGGCTTGGCGAATTAAAGCCGGTTGGCGTTGAGCAAAACCTCTGGCAATTAAGGAGTATACTGCTAAATATATCGCAACTGGCGAAGGTCGTTTACTTTCTAATTCAAAGAGCTTATGTTGTTCCGCTACTGTTAAATAATGGCGAATTTGTTGGATAAATCGTAAAAAATCATCTATATTCAACCCAGATTGATCATTACCAGTTCCATCAATTCCACCACGGTCTTCCAAGATACTCTGTAATAATTCTAACCCCTGCCGACGTTTGGGAATTTCTATTTGCGGTAGTGCCAATAGTTCCAAAATGCGATAGGGGCGAAGTTTGTAAAGATCAGCAGTCATTTCGGCGCGGACACTGGGAAATAATCCTTCCCGCGCTAATAGTTCTTCACCCGTTTCTAAAGATACTGCTGCATTTTCATAGTGACCTTGCTGCCATTCTTCCCGTCCTAGTTCTAGACAAGCTAGGGAGACAGTGAGGATAATATCTGGTAAGTCTGGGTGATCGGGAATTTGTGACCGGGTAACAGAATGATCTGTTTTTAGGTTAACTGGACTAGATTTATTAACCAAGTACGGCCGACCCAGTTTTAATACTAATTCATATTCTCCTAGCTCTTGGAGAATTAACAAAGAGCCAATAAATTGCTCCGGGGTGATTTCAATGCTGAGACTTTGAGCATCTTGATCCTTGGAGTTACTATCTGGTAGGGTTTCCGGTGGAACTTGATCAGCAGTTGTATTAGGAGTATAAACGTGAGCTAGATAAAGCTGATCATAGGACTTGCGCTTTTCGGTGTCTAATAAGACCATATAAGCTTCTTCAATCAGCCTCTTACGAGAGGATATAGATGTAATCGAATATTCCCGTCGTGGCAATTGGGCAATGCGATCGCTGTATGCCTGTCGCAATTGTTCCTCATTGGCCGCCAACGGTAATCCTAGAATTCGGTAATAATCGAGCGGAATTCGCACAGCTTACGTCCCCTGCACTGTGTTATCGTAGCTTATCGTAAAAATTAACATAATTTACCCGGACTGTTCTAGGCTTCTAAAACCGTCTCATAATCATAGCCTGATTAATACCGTGTTGACCTAGTACGATAAGTGTAAATAGTAACGGACATCTGATTTTTTACTGTTAATGTTTTTATATCTTGAGTTTCAGGTCGCTAAATCGGCAGTTGGGAGTCAGGAGTAAAATTTGATTACCTGTTACCTATTGCCGATTGCCTAATTCTTAAACAATCCATTCTGATGCTCGTTCACCCAAATCCAGGGGGATGCTAACTGCTTTGCCAAGACGTGGACGTTCTTTAGTTTCGGTAATAAAAGTTTGTACTTGTTGTGTTCCTCCTAAAGCGTTTAAATAATTAGCAATGCTGTCGAGATGATCTTGGTAATCTGTCTCACTCAAGGGGAAAGAAACTTGTCCAAAATATTTCCACATGATTTGTAGGAATATTTTCCCCTGGGTGCGACGAAACTGGAGATCATAAGCTTGTCCCCATTTATTAATCAACAGTTGACGTAATTCCCTTCCGGTCATAGCAATTTTAGTCCGTTGTCAGTTGTCCATTGTCCGTTGTTAAGAAGTTTCCTCCTATTCCCTATTCCCTGGGCTTATCTAGATTTTACATTTAGTTATGATATTAAGTTCCGTGACTCCAGTATGATAAGGATATAAAGAAATGTAATGCTAACAGAAAAGATGCTCACTATGTCTTGCAACTAAGAAGTATGGCATCGCTGTGAGCGTTATTGTTTCGATTCAGATAAGAGTTACTCAAGTGCTGGTACTCTTATCAAAATGATTAATAAATTACACAAACAGCGCGGAGATTATGGCTCAATTTTCTGAATCAGCAGACGTTCCCGATATGGGTCGTCGTCAGTTTATGAACCTGCTCACTTTTGGGACTGTTACCGGAGTGGCTTTGGGTGCATTGTACCCTGTTGTTAACTACTTTATCCCTCCTGCGGCCGTTGGTGCTGGTGGCGGTACAGTAGCCAAAAACGAGTTGGGTAATGATGTTAGTGTTAGTCAATTTCTGGATGGCCATAATGTGGGCGATCGCACTTTGGTGCAAGGACTCAAGGGAGATCCTACGTATATTGTAGTGGAAAGTAAAGAAGCGATCGCTGATTACGGGATTAATGCTATTTGTACCCACTTAGGTTGTGTTGTTCCTTGGAATGTGGCTGAAAATAAGTTTAAATGCCCTTGTCATGGTTCACAATATGACGCTACTGGTAAAGTAATTCGCGGTCCTGCACCCAAATCCTTACCTCTGGCTCATGCAAAAGTGGCAGACGACAAAATTCTGTTAACACCTTGGACAGAAACCGATTTCCGCACCGGGGATGCCGCTTGGTGGGCTTAAATAGTGCAAAAGTTATTAGTCTCAAGTCAACAATCTAGGGCTTTTAATTAACTCTTGACTACTGACAACTGACCAATGACAACTGACCAATAACCACTGACAAATGACTTTATAGAGATGAGAAATGCCCTTACACCTACGAGGTTAACTCGTACTGCTAAAGCAATGTTCAAAACATTGTTAATAGCGATCGCTACTGTTACCTTTTTCTTCACTAGCGATATAGTTGTACCACAAACCGCTGCCGCCTATCCCTTCTGGGCTCAGGAAACCGCTCCTGCAACCCCCCGCGAGGCTACAGGCCGAATTGTTTGCGCTAACTGTCACCTAGCGGCTAAACCCACAGAATTGGAAGTTCCTCAATCTGTGCTACCTGATACTGTATTTAAAGCCGTTGTCAAAATTCCTTATGATCCTAGTGTGGAACAAGTGGGCGCTGATGGTTCTAAGGTGGGCTTAAATGTTGGTGCTGTATTAATGTTGCCCGAAGGCTTCAAGATTGCCCCAGAAGACCGTATTCCTGAAGAAATGAAGAAAGAAGTGGGTGATATGACCTTCACTCCTTACAACGATGAAACAGATAATGTTTTTATTGTTGGTCCATTACCCGGTGAGGAATATCAAGAAATTGTCTTCCCGGTTCTTTCTCCTAACCCCGCTACAGACAAAAATATCCACTTTGGCAAATACTCTGTTCATGTAGGCGGTAATCGCGGACGTGGACAAGTTTACCCCACAGGTGAAAAAAGCAATAATAACCTATTCAACGCTTCTGTTGCCGGTACAATTAGCAAAATTGCTCAATCAGAAGATGAAGACGGTAATGTGAAGAATCTGATTAGCATCACAACTGCAACTGGTGATGTTGTTACTGATACAGTTCCTGTGGGACCTGAATTAGTTGTAACTGAAGGACAAGCAGTAGCAATTGGTGATGCTTTGACTAATAACCCCAATGTTGGCGGTTTTGGTCAAAAAGACGCAGAAATCGTTTTACAAGACTCTTCTCGAGTTGCATGGTTAGTTGCTTTTATCTGTTTAGTAATGTTGGCACAAGTAATGCTAGTTCTCAAGAAGAAACAAGTAGAAAAAGTCCAAGCTGCGGAAATGAATTTCTAAAGCAAATTCTTTGCTAAATTATCAGTTATTTGACAGGCTTTTTGCCTGTCTTTTTTTATAATTAGTAATTGGTGATTGATATGGGTAATTGGGAGTAACAAATGATAAAACCTAGAAGGTCTGTTAATGTTGATCGTTTGTTGGTGGAGATTTACAATTCAGAAGCGGAAATGTCGGAAAGTGTGGCTAAAATCACACATCAGTATTTACAAAATCTGCTCGATAAACAGGATAAAGTGGCAATTTTATTAGCTACAGGTAATTCCCAAATTCGATTTTTAGATGCTTTAATTGAGTTAGGGGAAATAGATTGGTCACGGATAATTTTATTTCATTTAGATGAATATTTGGGAATTGCATCAGATCATCCTGGGAGTTTTCGTCGTTATTTACGGGAACGGGTAGAAGAAAAGGTATGTCCTCACAGATTTTATTATATAACAGGGGATACATTACAACCAATAGCTGAGTGCGATCGCTATGCTCAACTTTTAGAAAATCAACCGATAGACTTATGTTGTTTAGGTATTGGAGAAAATGGACATTTGGCATTTAATGATCCAGCAGTGGCAAATTTTCAGGACATCTCTAAAATTAAACTTGTTAAATTGGATAATGTCAATCGTCAACAACAAGTAAATACAGGATATTTTGCTAATTTAGTAGATGTTCCCCAATACGCATTTACTGTAACTATTCCCATGATTTGCAGTGCTAAAAAAATAATTTGTTTAGCACCAACAAACAGAAAAGCTGAGGTAGTTAAAACCATGTTGACGGGAGATATTACTACTAATTGTCCAGCTTCTATTTTACGTCAACAACCCCAAGCTACTTTATTTTTAGATGTTAATTCAGCTAGTTTATTAACTTATTAAATAACTAGACATAGGAAGGTATCTGACTTTTTTGATCAGTCAGGTATCTCTATGTGAGTTGCTGCATTAAACGACCATCTTCCATAGTAATGATTCTGTCAGCAATATCTAAAATCCGGTTATCGTGGGTGACAATTAAAATAGTACAATTTTGTTCTTTTGCTAATTGCTGCATTAAATTAACCACATCTCGTCCTGATTTACTATCTAAAGCAGCCGTAGGTTCATCAGCTAATACTAACTTAGGATGACTCACTAGAGCGCGAGCAATAGCTACCCGTTGTTTTTGTCCTCCAGAAAGATCAGAAGGATAATAATTAATTCTATCTCCTAATTTTACAGCATTGAGCATTGTTTCTGATTGGATATAAGATTCCCATGAAGAAATATCATTTTGTAATTCCAAAGACATTTGAACATTTTGCATAGCTGTGAGGAAATCTAATAAATTATGCGCTTGAAAAATATAGCCAATTTGACGACGAACCTGTACTAATTCTTCCCGACTAGCGCCGAATAATTCCTGTCCATTAAATTGTAAACTTCCCTCTTGTACAGAACGTAAACCTCCAATTAATGTTAATAAAGTAGTTTTTCCTGAACCAGATGGTCCAGTCATAATCACAATTTCTCCAGGTTTGATAGTCAAATTAATCTCAAATAAAGTCTGAGTAAGTAATTTACTATGACCAAAGTAATGATTAAGATTTGTGATTTCTAAAATATTAGGAGAAGGTAAATATTGGATCATGAGTTAATTAAATATTTCCGCTGGATCTACCTTACGTAGTTTATTGGTAGAAAAGAAACCAGAAGTTAAGCACATAACAATCACAGAAATAAATACTAATAATCCCTTATTTAGATCCATAACAATTGGTAATTTAGTTGCATTTTTAGCAATGTCATATAGTCCTAAAGAGATAGCAAAACCGGGAATGTAACCCAAAATAGCTAAAATTACAGCTTGTTGAAATACGACATTTAAAAGATATTTATTCCTAAATCCCATAGCTTTGAGTGTAGCAAATTGGACAATATGAGTTGATATATTACTATAAAGGATTTGATAAACGACAATTACACCGACGACAAAACCCATCATTACCATTAAATTAAATACAAATCCAATTGGTGTTCTTAATGTCCAATAGCTTTTTTCAAAGTCAATAAATTCTTGGCGTGTCATTACCGTGACATCCTTTGGTAAACTATTAGATAAAGTTGTGAGAATTGCTTGGGGGTTAACATTAGGTTTTAGATGAATTAAGCCTATATCTATTTGATTTGATCTATGTTCTGGAAAGATATTAAAAAAAGTAGAAGAACTAACTATTAAATTACCATCCACACCAAAGGAAGGTCCAAGAGTAAATAAACCACTAACTTTAACCTTATAACCAATAGTTCCCAAATAACTAAATATTTCCATACCTATAGGTTGATTTTTTTGAAAATATTCAGCAATTGGTCCAAATTCTGGCCGGGCTGCGCGGTCAAAAAATACTTGATCAGGAATTTTTAGTAATTGAAAATTTTGATCTACTTCTGGTAATTTAAAGATAGATTTTACCGGATCAAATCCTAGAATGTAAATAGGATATTTGCGGCCATTAATGGGATTTTTGAGTTTAGCAAATTGGACATATAAAGGTTCAACAGATTCTGTGCCGTTAAAACCTAATATTTGATATAAACGACTGCGAGGAAAGCTTTGAGTAGAAGTCAAAGATTTATATTGGGAGCTAATTAAAAACAAATCACCTCGCAGGTGTTTATGGACTTGAGTAGCACTAGCATAAAGAGCATCTTGAAACCCAATTTGCATAAACATTAAAACAGAAATAAAAGCAATACCAGCTAATGCTACAAAAAAGCGTACTTTTTGTTTTACCAATTGTAGCCAAGGCAAAGGTATATTTAAAATCATGTTTTTCCCTTGTGGTTATATAAGCACTAAATTTTTTAAATACATCTTATTAATCATCGAAATTATAGTTCAGTTTTATATCTTAATAAGTACCTGTACCTGTAAATTTGTTAAGCTTGAAACTCGTTGATTATCTGCGGGGTTATCAATGCGAATTTTTACATTAACTATTTTGTTATCTGTGTCTGAACCAGGATTAGTATTGAAGATGTTTTGTCTACCAACTTGTAAACCAATATCTGTAACTGTCCCTTTTAATGTTCCTGTAAAAGCTTCACCAGTGATAGTTACTGATTGACCTAAACGAACTTTTTTAATATCAGTTTCATAGACTTCTGCAACTACATACATTTGTTGAGTTTGTCCTAATTCTAATATGCCCTTATTGCCAATTATTTCTCCTGGCCAAGTATTAATTTTTAGCACTTGACCATTAATAGGTGCAAGGATAGAACTTAAATTTAGTTCTGCTTGAGCTTGTTGAACAGATGCTATGGCACTTTTGACATTTGCTTGTGCTAGTTGCAAATCTGTAGGACGAATTTCTGCAATACTAGTAAGTCTAGCTTGAGACTCACTTAACTGTTTTTCTAAAGTTTCTACAGTTCGTTTTAGATTAGCATTAGCTTCATTAAGTTGTTCTTGAACAGTATCCCTGCGTAATTTTTTAGTATCTGTATCAGAAGCAGAAATAGCACCATCTTGATATAATTTCTGATATCGTGTATTTTCGGTTTCTGAATTTTTTAGTTCAGCTTCTAAACGAGAAATTGTAGCTTTTTGAGTAGAAATTGACCCTCGTAATTCAGCTTCTAAACGAGAAATTGTGGCTTTTTGAGCCGAAATATCACCTTCTTTCGCACCTGCTTTTACTTGCTCAAAATTCGCTTGACTGACTTCTACTTGTCGTTTTGCTTTTTCTAAAACTGCAAGATTAGGGATATAACTATCAAGAACTGCTACTATTTGTCCTTGACGAATTTTGTCTCCTTTTTTCACCAAAAGTTGATTAACTCTGATTCCTGTTTGTGAATTAGGTGCGGAAAGACGAATCACCTCTCCTTGAGGTTCTAAACGTCCTAAAGCCGCAACAGCATTAATTGTAGGTGCTAAACTGGGGAGAATAGGAGATATTTGAGAGGCTGATTTAGAAGGTTTCCAAAAATGTAAAAGGCTATCAATAGATATTATACTAGTCGCTATAACCCCAGCACTTGCTAACATTATCGGCAATAAACTTATAGGTTTTATTAATGAGTGCTTTTCTTTGTGTACCATAATTTTGTCTTTTAAATTAGGAAATATGACAATATAACTGACTCTAAATACGAGACAGAAAAGCCATTACACTTGATAGCATCTCTTGATAACCTTATCTCTGATATAATAAATATCCAATATCCAACAAAATACTATTTATCAAAAATTTTGTTAGTTTTGAAAACTTGATTATTCAAACCTACACTTAAATTTCTGATGACAAAAATTATTTACTGAGGTTAATTAACAGGAAATTACATAAAATACTCAAATACTAAAATTTTGATAGGTAATTGGCAATTAGTTAATGACTATTACCGATTACCAATATCAAAAAATTATTTATTTAGTACAACCTCTTTCTCTTTCTTCTTCCGCATAATTGCCAAGTATTCGCTGCGGGTTCCGTCTACTCGGTAATGATCACAAATTTGGCAAAGTTTGAGAAGGTCTAAGCGACTAAATATTTTTTGATGTTCAATAGCGTTATCATTGCGCCACCGCCAGAATGTTGTTCTATCAATTCGGCGATTGCTTTCAGGCCATCTTCTCCGTGATAGAAAATCTACTAATTCATCTTCATAAAATGAATAACCTTTTGGTAATTTAAGGAGGTCTTCTCGTAACTCATTCAGCGGGATGAGTGGATCTAATTCAGATAGTCTCATGCCAGCAATTCCTTGTAGTTTTTGTAATTCCAATATTGCAGAAGCCAGATAATGCAATAACGTTTAATTGACTAATTTTACGCTCAATGACTGTTTTAAATTTTCAGTCTAAATTTCCCCTGATTTAATAATTTAGATTAAACTTATTTTTTAGGAATTTCAACCTATATGCAACGAATTGTTTCATAAAACCTTATTTATGGTACTATCTTGGATTTGCAAAACTTGTAAGCATCAAATTATCAATTCCTTAAATAGATCAAGAATTACTAATTTTGTATTATCTCAAACTTAGGACATAAATTGATAAAAAATATATTTTTAATTCCTTAGATATATTTAATAGTGACTAATTTTACAAAAGCAAAAAAATATTTCTGGAGATAGATGCAAAAATTAAATATTTAGAATTAGAAACTAATGAACAACCATTATATATTTAAGATTTTATTTGTATTCAGAGGATTTTCTATTCTTGGCTATTGTAAAATAAAGTTTTCAATAAGTGGAAATTAAGAATATGCAATCTCTATACAACTTTTGTCAAAATGGCTAAAACTTAGATAATAATTAGTGTATTGGACAAGGTAAGATATTTATTTGATAACTCCAGCAATTTTACATTTGCAAGATTGTTATAAAATTGGATGTGAGTTGCTTATGAGTTGCCATAGGGTTGTCATTAGACTAGGATTAATATAGGCGGAAATTAATTTATAGGCTACAGGATTAATCAGACTATTTCATATTTGACCGCCACAGTATTCATTAATAATTCATGCCAAAAAAAGATTTCAATACCATTAAGGATGAAAATTAAAAATTTACTTAGGTATACTCTAAGTAAAAGTCATATTTTCGGAAATTAACTGAATTAAAAAATCTCATTTCAACTTGCATATTGCCCGATCAAAAAAGTGAAATATGATCATGGCTGCTTCCAAATTTGAAGTTGATTTTGCACAGTTACAATCTGAAATTAGTAACTGCGAAAAGTCCGTACTCAAGATGATAACGGTGAAAAAAAATATGCCCGATACCACAAAGATGAAAAATGAAATTAATGCCAAACTGCGAACAACTAATGTAGCAATTATTGGTATGGCTTCTATCTTTCCTCAGGCGAAGAATTTACAGGAATACTGGGAAAATATTATTCAGAAAGTGGATTGTATTACTGATGTTCCTGCTTCCCGCTGGCATATAGATGATTATTATGATCCTGATCCTAAAGCACCAGATAAAACCTATTGTAAACGAGGAGGTTTTTTACCAGATATTGATTTTAATCCCATGAAATTTGGCTTACCTCCTAATATTTTGGAGGTGACAGATATTTCTCAATTACTGGGTTTAGTAGTAGCAAAAGAGGCGATAGAAGATGCTGGTTATGGTGTATCTCGCCAATTTAATCACGAACGAACAGGGGTAGTATTAGGAGTAGCAATTGGTAGACAATTGGCTGTTCCTTTGGGTGCAAGATTGCAAGATCCTCTTTGGAAAAAAGTTTTGAAAAATAGTGGTTTATCAGATGAAGATAGCCAAAAAATTATTGAAAAAATCAAAAGTGGATATGTGCAATGGGAAGAAAACGCCTTCCCCGGAATGTTAGCTAATGTAATTTCTGGACGTATCGCTAATCGCCTAGATTTAGGCGGAATGAATTGCGTAGTAGATGCAGCTTGTGCAAGTTCTTTAGGCGCACTGAGAATGGCTATTAGCGAGTTAGTGGAACATCGCGCCGACATGATGATAACTGGTGGTGTGGATACGGATAACTCAATTTTCGCCTATATGTGCTTCAGTAAAACCCCGGCGGTTTCTCCAGGGGATAAGGTGAAACCCTTTGATGCTGATGCTGACGGGATGATGTTAGGTGAAGGCGTGGGAATGCTGGTACTAAAACGATTAGAAGACGCTCAACGAGATGGCGATCGCATTTATGCAGTCATCAAAGGTGTTGGCAGTTCTAGCGACGGTAAGTATAAAAGTATCTATGCACCTCGTCCCGAAGGACAAATAAATGCTTTACATCGTGCATATAATGAAGCAGGAATATCACCTGCCAGTATAGGTTTGATTGAAGCCCATGGTACAGGAACGATGGTAGGAGATCCTACAGAATTTACGTCTATTACCACCGTTTTTGGCGAAAATAACCCAAAAAAACAGCATATTGCTTTGGGAACTGTTAAATCCCAAATTGGACACACTAAAGCGGCTGCTGGTGCTGCTAGTCTAATTAAAGCGGCTTTAGCGTTACATCACAAAGTCTTACCGCCGACAATCAATGTCAGTAAACCCCATCCTAAACTGAATATTGAGAACTCACCATTTTACTTAAATACGGAAACTAGACCCTGGATAAGTCATCCCACTCAACCGAGAAGGGCGGGAGTCAGTGCCTTTGGCTTTGGTGGTACAAATTATCACGTTGTTTTGGAAGAATATGAACATGAACATCATCACCCGTACCGTTTACACCATACTCCACAATCGTTGCTGCTATTTGCTCCTACGGCTTCAGAGTTGTTATCTCGTTGTCAACAAATCCAGCAACAATTACAGATTGATGGTAAAGAACAACACTATCAACAATTAGTTACTGAGTCTCAAATTGGCAAAATTCCCGTTAATTATGCCAGAGTTGGCTTTGTAGCGAATGATTTAGCCCAAGCTGGGGAATTGCTGGAAATTGTGATTAAAGGGCTGAAACAGAAGCCTGAAGCCGAATCATGGGAACATCCTCAAGGGATTTACTACCGTCAAGCAGGGATAGACGCAAGGGGTAAAGTGGTGGCTTTGTTTTCTGGACAAGGTTCACAATACTTAGAAATGGGACGAGAGTTAGTAATAAATTTTCCCTGTTTGCGCCAAACCTATACGCACATGGATAGCCTATTGTGTGAAGATGGGTTACAACCCTTATCAACCGTAGTATTCCCCCAGCCGATTTTTGATCAAGCACAAAAGCAAATTCAGTTAGCAACATTGCAGAAAACTGAATATGCACAACCAGCAATTGGTGTATTTAGTGCGGGCTTATATAAAATATTGCAACAAGCTGGTTTTAAACCCGATTTTGTCGCTGGTCATAGTTTTGGTGAATTAACGGCTTTGTGGGCTGCGGGTGTATTAAGTGAAGAGGATTATTTGTTCTTAGTAAAAGCTAGAGGACAAGCCATGGCTACACCTGCAAATTCAGATTTTGATGCAGGGGGAATGTTAGCCGTCAAAGGTAATATTCACCAAATAACGGAAGTAATTAAAAACTTTCCTTTGGTAGCAGTTGCTAATAGAAATTCTCAGCATCAAATAGTATTAGCTGGGAAGAAAAAGGAAATTAGTCAAGTTCAAGATATTCTCAAAAATCAAGGATTTTCTACTTTTTTATTAGGAGTTTCCGCAGCATTTCATACACCATTAGTATCTCATGCTCAAAAACCTTTTGCTCAAGCTGTTGAAAAAGTAAATTTCAATGAAGCAAAAATTCCTGTTTATACTAATGTGACAGGTGGATGTTATCCTCAAGAACCTCACGATATCCAAAAGATTCTCAAAGAACAATTATTAAATCAGGTATTATTTCAGCAGGAGATTGAAAATATCTATGCTGCTGGTGGTTATTGTTTTGTGGAATTTGGTCCTAAAAATATCCTTACCAATTTGGTAAAAGAGATTTTAGCTGATAAACCCCACATAGCTATAGCCCTAAATGCAAATCATACTAAAAATAGTGATTGCATACTTCGAGAAGCTATAATTCAATTGCAGGTAGCTGGATTATCTTTGCAAAATTTAGACCCCTATCAAGTGGCCACTAAAATTCCCGAAGTTCCCCAACAAAAAGTTTTGAATGTCCGGTTAAATAGTACGAATATTACCGAAAAAACTCAAAAAGCCTTTGCAAAAGCTTTAGAAAATGGTCATCATGTGGAGGTGGTATCTCCCCAACCAACAGTTAATAACAAACCGCCAACTTCATTTAATGGGAATAAAGAATTACAGGGTAACGACAAACCGCAAACTTCATTTAATGGAAAACAAGAATTACAGGGTGACAACACACCGACTAATTCACTTAATAGTAAATTAGAAGAAATCAAAAGTCAGCCGCAGAATTATGAAAAAGTTATTCACAGCTTAGAAAATTTCATCACAGAATTTAGTCAGCAACACCGGGATATTATTAATGTTCATGAACAATCTTTGCACAATCAAACAGAATACACAAAGACATTTTCTCAATTAATGCAGCAACAGTATTCATTATTAGGAAATAGTGAACTTACAGAAGATCAATCTCAAAATCAGCAATTAGTAATTTCTAGTTCTGAACGTAATATGATGCGGTTTCATGATCATCAAGGCGATACTCTTCGCATTCATGAACAGTATCTTAAATATCAACATGAATATAGCCATGATTATTTTCAACTTCTCCAGCAACATTTTCATTTACTAACTTCAGAAAATAGAGTTATTAGTTACATAAATCAGCCTCAATCTGCTAATTTTGTAGTTAAAGAACCTATTTGCTCTCCCCAAGTTCCAGAGGAATTAGAAAATGATCAAAAGACCATTACCATAATTCCCAAAATTCCAATTAACATAGATAAAACTACCCTTAGTAAAACTCTGCTAAACGTTGTCAGTGAGAAAACAGGCTACCCTGTAGAAATGTTAGAACTGTCAATGGATATGGAAGCAGATTTAGGAATTGATTCTATTAAACGAGTAGAAATTTTAGGAGGTTTATTAGAAATATATCCTGATTTACCTAAACCCAACCCCGAAGAATTAGGACAATTAAGAACCTTGGAACAAATTGCAGAATATATGCAAACTTTAGTTCCAGATATCTTAAATCAACAGGTAGAAATATCAACAGCAATTACTACCACAGAGGTATTAATAGAAGTTCCCAAACCAGAATTAATTATATCTCCACTTGAAATTGAGGAACAGAAACCAGTAATAGAAATTCCCGAAAATCTAAGTCATATTCTTTTGACAATTGTGAGTGAAAAAACAGGTTATCCCGTAGAAATGCTAGAACTGTCAATGGATATAGAAGCAGATTTAGGAATTGATTCTATCAAAAGAGTAGAAATTTTAGGGGGTTTATTAGAAATATATCCCGACTTACCTAAACCCAACCCTGAAGAATTAGGACCATTAAGAACTTTGGGGGAAATTGCAAATTATATGCAGCAGCAAGCCCAGGGAGTAACTAAGTTATTGACCGAAGAAATATTAGAGATATCAACAACCAAATTCCAGCCAAATATTCGCCGCAGTATTGCAAAATTGCAGCAACTTCCCACACCTGACAGTTTAGAATTTTCACTTTCTGAAAACCACATTGCATTAATAACTGATGATGGTTCTGATATTACTAATAAATTAGCAAAAAATTTAATAGCTAAGGGTTGGAAAACTGTAGTTTTAAGTTTTCCAGGTATCGAGTCAACCGTTAATGAAGATATCAATAAAGTAGTTTTAACTGATTGGAATGAAGAAACTTTAGAACACCATTTAAAACAAATTGCAGATAATTATGGCACTGTAGCTGCATTTATTCACCTCCAGCCAGCAACACCATTAAATGTAGATAAATCTATTCTTCTTCATGTCTTCTTAATCGCTAAATATCTAAAAGAACCACTGAACAAAGCCTCAAAATTCGGACGCAGTTGTTTTATTAACGTTGCACATTTAGATGGTGAATTTGGATTAGGAGAAACCCATAACTTTAGTGCAATTGCTGGAGGATTATTTGGACTTAGTAAGACTATTAATCAAGAATGGGAAAATGTATTTTGTCGTTCTATTGACTTAAATCCAGACTTAGACACAGAAACATCAGTAAAACATATCCTCGCTGAAATTTATGATCCAAACTTGTTAATTCAAGAAGTAGGATATAGCCGCAAAGGTAGAGTTAACTTAATCGCAGATTTCGCTCCATTACCAACTAATAATTCTCAAAGAAAAATTACCAAAAATCAAGTATTTTTAGTAAGTGGTGGTGCAAAAGGAATCACAGCCCAATGTGTAATTAAAATCGCCCAAGAATATCAATGTAAATTTATTATTCTAGGGCGTTCGAGTGCAGAACCTGAACCAGTTTGGTCGGAAAATTGCAAAAATGAAGCTGAATTAAAACAGCGAATCTTAGAAAATTTCCAAGCCCAAGGGGAAAAACCAACACCGATAATGGTACAGAAAAAGTATCAGGTTATTTCCTCACAGCGAGAAATTCGAAATACTCTTAAAGCCATTGAAAAAGCAGGAGGAAAGGCAGAATATCTGAGCGTAGATATTACTGATACAGTATTATTAGAATCAAAACTGGCAGATGTAATTGAACGTTTTGGGGTGATAACTGGCATCATTCATGGTGCAGGAAACTTAGCTGATAAACGCATTGAAAAAAAATCAATTCAAGACTTTGAAAATGTTTATGCAGCCAAAGTTAAAGGTTTAGAAAATCTCCTGCGGTGTGTACCAGCAAGTCAATTGCAATACTTGGTTTTGTTTTCTTCTGTAGTTGGATTTTATGGGAATGTAGGACAATCTGATTATGCCATAGCCAATGAAATCCTCAACAAATCTGCCCATTTAATTAAGCATAATTACCCTAACTGTCATGTTATGGCTATTAACTGGGGACCTTGGGAAATTGGTATGGTATCACCAGAATTAAAGAAAGCATTTGCGGAAAAATGTATTGAGGTTATTCCTGTAGAAACAGGTACACAAATATTAATTGATGAACTAAATACCACTAATCAAGACGCAGTTCAATTAGTGATTGGTAGTCCATTAATATATGTTCCCGCAACTTTATCCAATGAGTTAAAAACCTATCGCATTAAACGCCAATTAACATTAGCAGAAAACCCATTTTTGCAGGATCATGTAATCGCAGGTCGTCCCGTACTTCCTGCTACCTGTGGGTTATTTTGGATGACTAATGCTTGTGAACAAATCTATCCTGGATTTACAGCCTTTAGTTCTCCAAATTTTAAAGTTTTAAAGGGCATAATTTTTGATGAAAGTTTAATAAATGAATATGTTTTAGAAATTCAAGAACTTGCGAAACATCACAATCAAGAAATAGAATTTGCTGCTAAAATTAGCAGTAAGACATCAGACGGAAAAATCCGATATCATTTCAGTGCCAATCTGATTCTCAAACGAGAAATTCCCGCACCTCCCAGTTATGGAAGTCTGAATTTTAATCAAGATGAAGAACTTCTAAAAACTAATCAAGAATTGTATCAAGTAAATGATTGTAGCCTATTTCATGGAATCACTTTTCAAGGTGTAAAATCAGTTTTAAATATCAGTCATAATCAGATCACAATTGAATGTTACTTAACAGAACCAACAGCACAACAAAAGGGACAATTTCCAGTCCAAACATTTAATCCTTACATATCAGATGTCCAGATTCATTCCCTCTGGATTTGGACGCAATACTTTCATCAAGTTGGCTGTTTACCATCAGAAATAAAGAACTTTGAACAATTTGTAAAAGTTCCCTTTGGGGAAACATTTTATGTTACTTGTGAAGTGCAATCTAACACAGAATCATCAGTAATTACTGATGTGATTACCTATAACCACCAAGGACAAATTTATAATCGCATGATTGGTGCAAAAGGAACAATTTTACCGAGACCAATAGCCAAAGCTTAGATATTTTTTCACCCAGAGACGCAGAGGCGCAGGGAAAATTAAAATTCTAAAACTTTGCGCCTTTGCTCCTTTTTACCTACTCTGCATGATCTCTAAGAGAAATTGCAAGAAACATCATTAGGTTCAGTTCCAAAAAATGGAGAATGATCATGAAATTAACCGCACAAAATCAAAAGTTAGCAATTGTTGGTATGGATTGTTTTGTGAGTAATTCACCAACATTAAATCAATTTGAACGGCTGATTTATGAAAGTAAACAAAATTCAGTTACATCTTCAGATTATCAGCAAACTCCATTAAGTCGAGAAGTGATCAATTCGGCACTGGTAGATGCTAAAATTCAACCAAGCACAAAAATAGCATTAATCATCATTTCTCCCACGGAAAATTCTGCCAAATTAGCTAATTATATTCCTGCTGAGTTAGCATTTTTTACTGAAGAAAAGTCACTTTTATCAGCTTTAGATATAAGTCAAAAATTATTAACTACCCAGCAAGTTGAAGCTGTTTTAATTGTGGGGATAGATAAAAATTACTCAATAGAACTTAATACAGGTCTATATACTTTCAGTTATGATGAAAATGCTAAGGATGTAATTAAAACAGCAGGTGCAGCCGCAGTAGTATTACAACTGCATGAAACAGCCAAGCAACAAAATAATTGTATTTATGCAATTATTGATAGTTTGAGTGTTGTAAAACATTCTCTAAATCACCCAGAAACTCTTACCCAAACTTGTCAACAAGCTTTTCAAATAGCAAATATTAAAGCCTCAGATATTGGTTATTTAGAAGTTATTGCTAATGGAAATCCCAATGCAGATAAAGCAGAAATCCAAGGTTTAATATCGGCTTATCAGACAGGGAAAAGAAATCTTAGTTGTGCCTTGGGTAGTGTTAAAGCAAATATTGGCAATACAGAAGCCACCGCTGGTATATTTAGCCTCATCAAAACCGCACTTTGTTTATATCATCGTTATATTCCCGGTGTTCCCCAATGGTCTAATCCTAAACACTCAGAGATTTGGTACGGAAGTCCCTTTTATGTAGCAGTAGAATCAAAACCTTGGTTTTTAGAACCTGGTGCAACTAAAAGAGTTGCTGCGGTAAATATGATAGAGGAAGATGATATTTATGGACATTTAATTTTGTCGGAAGAAATTAGCCAAATAGAACGTAATAGTCAATATTTAGCAGAAATGCCTTATTATTTATTTGCCATTGCCGCTGATAATAGTTCTTCTTTATTAACACAAATTACCGCACTCCAACAAAATATTACAGATATTTCCTCCCTATCACAACTTGCTAGTGATTATTTCCAAAAATATCAGCAATATCAAAAATCAACCTACGCTTTAGCAATTCTTGCACGACATCCAGAGGAATTAAAACGAGAAATTGAAAGGGCAATTCAGGGTGTAAAAATTGCTTTCGCTACTGGCAAAGATTGGCAAACTCCTCTTGGTAGTTATTTCACAGTTAATCCCCAAGGTAAAAAAGGTGATATTGCCTTTGTTTATCCTGGTTCTTTTACTTCTTATATAGGACTAGGAAGAAATATTTTTCGTCTTTTTCCTCAACTACACAATGATGTAATCATTAAAAATGTTTATAATCGAGTCGACAACATTGAAAAAATTCTCTATCCTCGAAGCATTAATAAATTATCAAGAAGACAACTAGAAAACATAGAACAAACATTAATAGATGATCCTGTTTCCATGCTAGAATCAGAAGTTGGTATTGCGGGATTGATGACAGCAATTCTTAAAAACTATTTTCAAATTCAATCACCCTATGCTTTTGGCTATAGCCTTGGTGAAACAAGTATGATGTTAGCCCAAGGCATCTGGACTAGTTTTAAAAGTACCAGCGATTATTTGAATTCATCACCTTTATTTAAAACTCAGTTATCTGGACCTAAAAATGCAGTTCGTCACCACTGGGGATTACCTTTAATTCATGGAGGTAAAAGTGAAGAATTTTGGAGTAATTACATTTTAATATGCTCACCTTCCAAAGTTCAAGAAGTTCTAAAAAATGAAAGTCGGGTTTATATGCCTTTAATTAATACACCTGAAGAAGTAGTTATTGCTGGTGAAACTCAAGCTTGTCAAAGAGTCATTGAAACCTTAAAATGTGATGCTTTTTCCACATCAATTAATCATGTAATTCATTGTGAACCAATGCAATCTGAATATGATGAATTAGTGAAAGTTAATACATTGCCCACTCAAGCAAATTCAGCTACAATTTTCTATTCTGCCGCCGAATATTTACCCATTAATATTGATAGTCATTTAATTGGCAAAAATATCGCTAAAGCCCTTTGTCAACAACTTGATTTTCCTCGCTTAGTTAATCATGTCTATAATGATAATATCAGAATCTTTATTGAAGTTGGTGTTGGTAGTAGTTGTAGTCGTTGGATTAGTGAAATTCTCAAAGATAAAGAACATCTAACAGTGTCTCTAAATAGAAGAGGTGTAGATGATCATACTTCTATTATCAAAGCATTGGCGAAGCTATTTAGTCATCGAATTGAGTTAGATCTATCACCTTTATATTCTTCGTCTAATACCAAGATTAATCAAGATATTGCTTGCAAAAATCAGTCATTATTACAAAATAATTCTTTGCTAAATTATGAACAGAAAATAAAGTCTATCCCTAATTATCAAAGTTTAAATAATAATAATGCCCGTCTGACTAAAGCACATAGCTTTTTATTACAATCTCGACAAAGATCACTTCAACAACTTAGCCTCTTTCTTCAGCAGCAGTTAGAATTTTACAAAAAAATGATCATACAAATAGAAAAGTAAAAATAAAAAGAAATTTCTTTGAATTAATTATGGGATAGGCATCTTGCCTTCCTACAATACTCTAGTCAATTATCAGAGGTTAAATAAAGTGTTTAATTCAGAAATTACGCTAAATAAACATCAACAAAAACTCAAGTTTTCTCCTACAATGAATAATAATTATCAAGCATGGCAAGGTGATTTAAATACCGTCTCTTTTGATACAGAAAATATTAAAAATAAGCTGATGAATTTAAATTTTCCTTGTTATATTCTGAATAAAGAAGGACAAATTGGTATTAGCAATAAAGGTAGTCTATCATATAGTGCTAATGGTAAAAGTAACAAGTTAGAAATGCTTTTAACTGTTCCTGCTATCGAATTTCATCAATTAGGCGATCCAAATTTTCTAGAGTTTTATGGCATAAAATATGCATATATGACTGGGGCAATGGCTCAGGGTATTGCATCTGAAGAAATGGTAATTACCCTGGGAAAAGCTAATATTTTAAGCTCCTTTGGTGCAGGAGGTTTATCACTTGCCCGTGTAGAAGCAGCAATTCACAAAATTCAACAAGCTTTACATAACAAATCCTATGCCTTTAACTTACTTCATAGTCCTAGTGAACCTGCTATTGAACGTCGTTTAATTAATTTGTATTTACAGCATCAAGTCAGAATAGTTGAAGCCTCTGCATTCTTAGATTTGAGTGATAATATAGTCTACTATCGGGCTGCTGGATTAAGTTTAAATTCAGCCAATCAAATTGAAATCAACAATAAAATTATCGCTAAAGTTTCCCGTCAAGAAATTGCCATTAAATTCCTCCAACCTGCACCTACAAAAATTCTAACCCAATTAGTTGAACAAGGGTTAATTAGCGAATTGCAAGCTAATCTTGCGGCAAAAATTCCTATGGCTGATGATATTACCATAGAAGCAGATTCAGGAGGACATACAGATAATCGTCCCTTGGTTTGTTTATTACCTTATATCTTAGAATTAAGAGATGAAATTCAACGCAAATATAATTATGAAAAACCTGTAAGAATCGGTGTTGCTGGAGGAATTTCTACACCGCAATCAGCACTAGCATCCTTCATGATGGGTGCGGCTTATATTGTCACTGGTTCTATTAATCAATCCTGCATTGAAGCTGGGACTTCTGAATATACAAAAAAGCTCCTATCTGAAGCAGAAATGACTGATGTAATGATGGCACCAGCGGCTGATATGTTTGAAATGGGAGTAAAATTGCAAGTTCTTAAAAGAGGAACTCTTTTTCCTCTCCGCGCTCAAAAACTATGGGAATTATACAGAAATTATAATTCAATTGCAGAAATTCCTCCAGATGAAATAGAAAAATTAGAAAAACAAATTCTGCGAAAAACAATTTCTGAAATTTGGCAAGAAACATCTACTTATTTATCCCAACGCAACCCAGAAAAATTAAGTAAAGCAACTAACAATCCTAAAATAAAAATGGCATTAATATTTCGTTGGTATTTAGGATTGTCTTCTCGGTGGTCTAACACAGGAGAAAAAGGTCGAGAAATCGATTATCAAATTTGGTGTGGACCAGCAATGGGCAGTTTTAATAATTGGGTACGTGGCTCTTATTTGGCAGATATTAATAATCGCCGAGTAGTTGATATAGCCGATCAAATTATGACAGGTGCAGCTTATTTATATCGGGTTCAAAATTTAAAAATCCAAGGTTTACAAATGCCAGAGGAATTTAGTCAATATCATCCAGTATCTAACTTAAATAAACAACCAAGTTTATAGTTAGCACCTTAGTATCGTAAATGAGGGATTTATCCCTCACTACCAACTATTTTAATAATTCTTATTTAGCAAATGGTAATAAATATGGCTATAAATAGAAAATTAGGACAGCTAGAAGAAACAATGGAAATTCTGAATCAACGAGCTAAAACATGGAATTTAGTTACTATTAGCCGTATTCAGGGAAATCTTCAAGAAACGGTTCTCAGGCAATCTTTAGATATTCTGCAATATCGTCATCCTGCCCTTAATTCTCACATTATTAATTCTAAAAATTCCTACTATTTTCAGTCTATAGATACAGGAAAACTTCCTTTGCAAATTGTTAATATTGGAGAAAGTCAGGAATGGGAAGCAGTCGTCAATGCAGAAATGAATCAAGTAATTGATAGTAGTAAATATCTGCTAAGAGTGGTACTTGTAAAAATATTGAATCAGCGGAATATCAATTATCTGATCACAACTACACATCATGCTATTACCGACGGTTTATCAAGCATCAAACTACATTCAGAAATTTTAACCTATTGTCAAAGAATTACTGAAGGTAAATCTATTCCAGTAGCTACTACCTTAGCAGCACTTCCACCCATTGAAAAACTATTACCAGCTTGGACAAATAGTTTTAAAGGAAAGATAGGTAGAATTTATTTATTATTAAATATCGCTTTTCAAAAATACTGGAATCAACTAAAAACCTTAAGAGTAGAAAAATATGTTCCTATTTCTCAGCGTCATTGCGAAATCATTCATAGACAACTTAATCAAGAATCAACACAGCAGTTTATTCAGCAATGCCGACAAGAAAATACTACAGTACAAAGTGCTTTATGTGCGGCACTAATGTTAACAGTCTCCAAACAATTGACTAAAAGCCATGAAGATAATATTCGAGTTAGTTGTTTATCATATCTTGATTTAAGAAGACATTTGCAACCAGAAATTAGTCAAGAAAATATGACAGTTTTAGCAGCATCTTTGATGGGATTTTATAGAATTACTAATAATATATGTTTTTGGGAATTAGCGCGGAAAGTTAAACAAACTCTTAATAAAAAAATCAACCAAGGAGAAATTTTTCAAATGATACTTATAGCTAAACAACTAATAAATTTCTCCTTGTTATTTCCTAATCAAGTATCCGCTACAGTTTCTATTTCCAATGTTGGTAAAATTAATATTCCTCATAGTTATGGTCAATTAGAACTAGAAGAAATTAGTTTTGTTGGTTCTCATGCTTTATACGCAGGAATGTTTATTGTTCATGCTGCTACTTTTCAGGAAAAAATGACCCTAAATTTTGTATTTTCTCAACCTTCACTTCATCGAGAAACCATGGAAAAAATCGTAGATAATTGTATCAATTACATTATGAAATTTTCGCCTAATTGCTTAATACCTGGGGTAACATAAATGAATAATCATCTTTCTAATTATCAACCTGATAACCAAGATAACACTACTAAAATTCAAGCTTGGTTAGTCTCAGAAATTTCCTCCCTATTGGGAGTTAATCCAGAAGAAATAAATATTCGTAAACCCCTCGATAGTTACGGTTTAGACTCAGCACAAACCATAATTATCGCTAGGAAAGCCGAAAAGTTCTTGGGATTTAAATTATCACTTATGCATCTTTGGTATTATCCCACCATTGAAGAACTTTCTCTCAGACTATCTGAAGAATTAGAAAATTCTCAGTCAGAAATTATCCAGATATAAGCTCTACAAATTCTGTTTAATTACTGACAATCCAGTTTTTCCTCCTTGATTATTAGGACACTTTGCCAGATTGGGACAACCCTAATTTAGCTAGGTGTCCTCTTTCCTAAGTTCTTATTTTTAAACACAGGAGATTTTGTCATGAATGCAGCAGAAATTTTAGCAAAACTCACTCAACAAGGTGTATTATTTTGGTCAGAAAATAGCAAACTGAATATTCGTTCCCCGAAAGGAGTAATTACCCCAGAAATCCAAGTAGAAATAGCCACATATAAAGAAGATATTTTAGCATTAATCCAGGAAATGAATGTTACTAATAACTATGCCCAAGAACCTTTAATTCAAGGCATTAGTTTACAAACTATTGGTAAATTAATTGGTGGCTTTTCTGGAGAATTACCCACAGGATATGAACCACCAATTATTAATCCTAAGTTCATGGCTGAAAACTTAAAAATTAGCTTTAGACCTTTACCAGATAATTATTATAATCAAGTGATTGTTAGATTTAGGCAACAATTAATCTTCTATCTTCAAAAGCATGGTGTCACAGTAATTCCCTGGAAAGAAGCGACAACCGAATTAAAACATACCATTAAAATTCCCATTTTAAACTGGCATAAATCTTTAAAAATCCAAAGTGTTAGAGCAGATATTGATGCTATTGTAGATGTAGAAAGACCAAATTCATGGTTAAGAAAATTAGGCATAATTATCGCTGAAAATTGGTATAAATTATCTTATAATTGGCTAAAAGAAAAACAACAAATGTCCGTTATTCAAATTGCTAAATTGAGTAGCTGGGCTGAAGATCATGCCGCCAAATATGTTGAAGATCCTACTAATACACAAGTAGTAACTCTGACTAACATAGATAATCAATTTGTTAGTCCACTTACACCCTATACAGAAAAAATTCGTATCGGCATAAATACACTAGTTAAAACCTTCTCAGAAATTGTCATTGGTGTATCTAACGAAGAATTTTCTATTCTGAATATGAATCTATCTGATTCTAAGTTTCTCCATAATGAAATTGAAGACTTTGCTTTAAAATCATTTATACCTAAAGTATTTGTCCCAATTACTCCACTATTGATTAGTCGTTTTGAACTAGGAAAATATAATCCTCATCTGTCAAATTACGCCGATAAATTAATTAAATTAGGGCAAGATCTAGAATCAACAGGTTTATTTCCGAATGGATTTAAATTAGATGAAGTTATTCAAAGAAAATCCCATCGAGATATAGTTGATGTCATTGTTAATGGCAGAACAGGAGTATCTTATGGTTTTGTCGCTTATATCGAACCACCTCATTATGTAGGTAAACCAGAAATTACCATTGATGAATGGGAAAATTTATTACCTGTCGCAGGATTTAGTAGTTATGAACTTCGGCAAAATCAACAAAGTAGACGTTATATCAAACTGAATATTAATGCAGAAAATAGATTTAAACAAATCCCTGACATTTGGTTAGTTAGTTCCCGTTCTGGTGCAAACAAAACCAATTTAAATATTGATTCTGATATTCTGCGTATTGGTTTACAAGACAAATTACATCTGCAATTACCATTAGAAAATAGCTCAAACAAAACAGATATCAAACCTTCCTATGATATCTATGTCATGTTAGCTATTAGCCTCGCTACCGCCTTATACACACCCGAAATAATTGCCAATGGCGCACCCATTGTTCATTTTCATGGCTATCCTGATTTTCATTGGTTTCAAGAAAATGAATACTGCGTTGGCATGAATAATCCCTCCGTACCTTGTGGAACTTATGAATCAGGAGTTTTCAATTTTCTAGGAATTGCTGATTTAGGTAATCAAATCATAAATGATGTCAACTTAATTAGCTTAATAGAACCAGATCATGGGACAAACTTTATTGCTAAAGATTTAGAATATTTAGTAAATAGGCTCAAAAACGGTTGCCTAACCGGACAAATTGAACTAGGTGGTAAAAATTTTCCCTCCCTGAAAAATCGGTAACAGGTAAGAAGGCAAGGAGGTAGCAGGAAAATATCCCTCTTTACTTATTTATAACCCCTCCTCCTAACTCCTACTGTATGCCGGCCGGATAAATGTCCATTTTTGCGTCATTAGCACATAATTGTGGCAGGATAGAAACAAGCCTGTGCAACACCACGGACTCAAAAAAGTATTCCCACAAAAAACCGCCAGAACAATTGTGAGTTTCGTACTGTCAACAAAAATTCTAGTGGAAGGGTATACTATCCTCAAAAGATTAGTTGCAGAACAAGCCATAGCGGTTGTCAGTTACATGAAAACATCCAGTTATCATCAAACTTATACCCTCATCGCTTTTAAGCTTGTTACCCGTCCCCGGCCATATACACTCCCAACCTTGACTAGGAAATGAATCCAGAAAGCTCAGAAACTTACATAAATCATCCAACTTGGGGTTTACTCTATAGGATCTGTATGGTTGATGAGAACCAGGATCTGTTTACCACACTCTACGCCCAACGCTTATTTTTTCTAGTAACAACTGAACTTAAAGTCCTGAAATTTCAGTCGATTGGCCGGACTGAAGCCAGAATGGTGCTGGAAAATCGCCTACGTACTTTACGCCGCAGTGGTAACTCCCATGAGTACGAACTGCTTCAAAATGTTTTCCAGTGTACATTCCAATGAGCAGTTTAATTAGCGATAGTCTTAGCAATATTCGCGCCTCACTCCCATCTACAGTGAGGTTGATTGCTGTAACAAAAAAAGTATCTACTGAATTAATGCGGGAAGCTTATACCGCAGGAATTCGTGATTTTGCCGAAAGTCACATCCAGGAAGCCACCAGCAAAAAAATTGAGTTATCAGATCTATCAGATATTACCTGGCACTTGATAGGACATCTACAAACCAACAAGGCCAGAAAAGCCTTAGAACTATTTTCATGGATTCACTCCGTTGATAACTTACCGCTTGCACAACGTTTAAACACTCTAGCGCAAGAACTAAAAGTGACTCCGAATATATGCTTACAAGTCAAAATTCTCTCCGACGCGAATAAATATGGTTGGATGGTTCCAGAATTATTAGCTGACTTAGAAGCACTTAATCAATGTCAGAACTTACAAATTCAAGGTTTAATGACAATTCCGCCGCAAGGATTGGCGGATAGAGAAATTTTAACTGTATTTAATAGTACATACAAATTAGCACAAACTATCCAATCGCAACATTGGGCAAATATTACAATGCAGCAATTATCAATGGGTATGTCTGGTGATTATCAACTAGCAGTACAGGCAGGAGCTACCATGGTAAGATTAGGCACAATTTTATTTGGTCAAAGAGTTTAGATATAGCTATAGGCATTGTGCTAGACAGCATGATTGATAATAGATCACGAATTTATTTTACCAACTATTGATAATAGTCAAAAAATAAAATAGTTTCATAAGTAATACTGAATCCCAAAACAGGGGGTCTCACCACCTTTATTTTTAATGATCATTAGGCTACAATTTTATCTCATTGTTACAGATTCATTAATGTGCTGGCATTAACATAAATAATATCTGTCAATGATTGATGGTTTGTGCTAAAAACGAAAATTAATAGTACAATTGCTACATCAAACATCTAATATAGTCATCACTGCTGCCTAGAAGAAACTTAAATGTAACTGATAGCCAGGAAAATTAGGGTAATTTTAATCCGGGAGCATACAACATGAGTAATATATTTTCCAAACTTAGAGACTTTGTTGGCTTAAACGAGCAAGTAGAATACGAATACTACGAAGAAGAAGCTGATACAGCAGATAATTATCAGAATAGCTATCAGCAAGAAAACCCTCAACCAGCCCCACAGGAAACCACTCCTGCAAATCGGCGTTGGCGGGAAAATCCACCTACCAGTACAGAAGAAGCAGTTGCAACAGTATCCAAACCTATGAGTAACGTTATTGGTATGCCAGGCGCAATTAATGGAATCTCTGAAGTTCTAGTCCTAGAACCTCGCACATTTGAAGAAATGCCCCAGGCAATTCAAGCGCTGCGCGAACGTAAATCAGTAGTATTAAACTTGACAATTATGGATCCCGACCAAGCTCAAAGGGCAGTTGACTTTGTAGCCGGTGGTACTTATGCCTTAGATGGACATCAAGAAAGAATTGGTGAAAGTATCTTCTTGTTTACTCCTAGTTGCGTGCAAGTTAGCACTCAGGGCGGTTTAATCCACGAAGTACCTATCAGCCAAGCTCGTCCCGCTCGTCCCGCAGCAGCCGCAGCCACAACCACTTGGGGGAATGAACCCACTCGGATGGCACAGTAAACCAAATTAGTCATTAGTTCCTATAATTAATTGACCACTAACTAGTGACTAATGAAAATGAATATAAAATTTGGCTTAATTGGCGGTGGGGTAATGGGAGAAGCTCTATTATCCCGCCTTATTATCAGTGGCACTTATCAAGGCTCAGAAATCATCGTCAGTGAAACCCAGGCTGAACGCCGCAGCCATTTAGAGCAAAAATATAGCGTAGCTGTCACAACAGACAATAGCCTAGTCTTGAGCAAAGCCAAAACAGCCGTAATGTTGGCAATCAAACCCCAAATATTTGCCACCGTCGCGCAAGAATTAGCAGCCATTCTCCCCATAGAGCATTCACCCTTGATCATTTCTATACTGGCGGGTATAACTTTAAAACAATTAGAAGCCAGCTTCCCCCAAATCCCTATAATTCGCGCCATGCCCAACACTCCCGCCACAATAGGCGCAGGTATAACAGCAATTTCTTTAGGCGCGTATACTAATGCTAATCACCAACAAATAGCACAGCAAATTTTTACCGCCGTTGGCGAAGTAGTCGAAATCCCGGAAACCCTCATGGATGCAGTGACAGGATTATCTGGTAGTGGACCAGCTTATGTAGCATTGATGATCGAAGCCCTAGCCGATGGCGGAGTTGCAGTAGGTCTATCAAGATCCATCGCTCAACAACTAGCAGTACAAACAGTATTAGGAACAGCCACACTTTTGCAAAACACAAAAATCCACCCAGCCGAACTTAAAGATAGAGTTACCAGTCCCGGAGGTACAACCATTGCCGGTGTCAGTGCCCTAGAAAAAGCCGGTTTTCGTTCCGCCATCATTGAAGCCGTCAAAGCCTCAAAAGAACGCTCTCAAGAATTAGGGAATGGATGATATTTATGATAACCAAATTCATCAAAACCCTATCTATATAAAGCTTTTAGACGAAAATAGAGTTTGTATTCACCCCCTACCCAAAAAAACTTTAAAAAACCCCTTGACAGAAAAAGGAAGGATTGATATATTAGATAAGTGCCGGGGAGAGAAAACAACTCACGGCAACTGAACCGAGAAAAAATAATACTTTGAAAGAATAGATTAAA